>OHDE01000011.1_pt1 | contig 126432 bp, 111 predicted proteins | sample 1566931 | NCBI WGS metagenome assembly OHDE01 (sample SAMEA3879591, study PRJEB24766) | human gut metagenome | biome: human-associated habitat; feature: feces | place: USA | collected 1985/1987 | reverse complement strand
ACCGACGACCCTCTGCTTGCAAAGCAGATGCTCTAGCCAACTGAGCTATATCCCCGTTTGCGTTTGCAAATATAGATACTTTTATTTATATTCACAAAAATTAATTTAACTTTTTTACGTTATGGGAATAATTTACAAGGATCCGCATACAGGGCTGAAAGGGGAAGTGGCTGTGAGTGAAAATAATACGCTTGTGATGCCGGCGATCGAGGCTAAGACGCCGCGTGTGGAGCTCCGCAAGGGAAGGGCGTCTGATGCGCCGTTTATAGCCGATGCCGTCCTTGCAGCCATGGGGTACGATATCTTCAATCCGGAATTGCCGGCTGATGCGGAAACAGGGTTCGGGCCGATTTCCGCCGTACGTGATGCATTGATAAAAGTATGTTCCAAGGAAGACACATTGTACTCCTGGAAGAATACGACCGTTGCCACCTTCTGCGGAAAAACAGCCGGAGCCATCGTTTCTTACGACGGAGGAAGCTACAAGGAAACGGCCGAAAGGACATTCGCATTGATGGCCAAGCTGTTGAATACCGAGAAGCCGGAACCGGGCAGCGAAACCGGCGAGGGAGAATACTATCTCGATTCATTGGTCGTCCACCCGGAATTCCGCGGACACAATATCGGCAGCATCCTGATGCGGAATGCATTGGATGAAGCAGAGGCGCTCGGCTATGAGAAGGTGACATTGCTTGTAGACGAGAAAAAAACACATCTCCACAAATTATACAAGAAGCTGGGCTTCGAATTCGGAGATGTAGTTCTTTTCTTCGGTGAACCGTATATACGTATGTTCCAGTATCTCAGGTAGGGATTAAACCCCTAGACCCCGAACTCCTTCGGAGTCTTTGCGGTGAAAGTCATGACTTTGCCGGAAACGGGGTGTATGAAAGCCAATGTTCCTGCATGTAGTGCCAAGCGTCCGCAAGGATTCGTCTTGGCACCATATTTTTTATCCCCGGCGATAGGGCAATGCAGCTCTGATGCGGCATGCACGCGGATCTGGTTCTTCCTGCCGGTTTCCAATGAGAACTCCACGGCACTGTATTTCAGAGCCGCGTTCCTTGGCCCCTCATCTTTGCCGGACTTGCGGCTGCCTGTCGGATGGACATCGGAAGCCAATACATGATAATGGGTTATGGCTTTCTGCCACTCTTCCGAACTCTTGCCAGCGCCTCTTCTGTCCGTGGAAAAATCAGGCTCCTGTGAAGAAATCATCTTCATTGACTTCGGATTCTCCTTCAACCAGCTGATGACGGCTCCTTGCGGCTGCGACGGTACTCCTTCGACGATGCCGACGTAACCTCTTTTCTTGACGAAACTGTTCCATCCGTCCTGCATTATCTGCTGGATCTTCTCGGTCTTGGCAAATACCAGCACGCCGGACGTGTCACGGTCAAGACGGTGAACTATAAATACATGCGACGGTTTCCAAGGAAGCCTGACGCTGGAACTCATCCTTTCTGCATGAACCTTGGTCCTCATGTAATCGCTCAATATGGAATACACCGTGTTCTCCTTTCTCTGGCCCATGAGACTGGCCTTCGCTCCTTTCTTGTCCATATCCACGGCATGTCCGGCAGACTTTCCTGTCCCTACGACGGGAAGGCCGCTGCGCTTGTTCACCACTATTATGCTGTCGTCCTCATACAAAATCTCCACGCCCGAATCCTGAAGATCCACGCGGGCCGCATGCTTGACCTCATTATATATGGAAACCTTCTTGGGCAATATTGTCAATGAATCGCCTTCGAAAAGCGGCTGGTCGAACGCCGTAACCTTCTTTCCGTTCAGAACTACCTGACCGTTCGAGAGATAAGCCTTGACTCCCGTCTTGCTCTGTCCCGGAAAAATCTCATATAGGTAATTCAGCAAAAAATCATTGTGCTTTACTGTAAACTTCTGTCCTGGTGTCTGTTCCATTTCTAATAACTTTTTCTCTCGGAAAAGGTGCTTCCTGCACCGTTTCGGACGCCGAAGTTAGGTAAAAAAATTAATATTTGACGATATTTTATGAAATGGCGGTAATTCGATTAAAATTCACTACCTTTGAGAGACGAAATGAAAACAATTGTAATTTATGAATAAGTATTCTTTTTTTGCAGCTGCGGCATCAGTTCTACTGGTGGTATCATGCGGCGGAGGTGCGTATCAGAGCGCGGCAGGGGTGGAAGTCCCTGCTGAAGTGAAAGCAGGTGAAGTGGCATTCGGCATGGTGGCTGTTCCGGGCGATGCATTCGCAATGGGAAAGACCCCGTCAGGCACGAAAGTTCCCGGTGCGACGATTCATCAGGTAGTGTTGAATGGTTATTCAATTTCTCAATTGCCGGTCACCCAGGAATTGTGGCAGGCTGTTACAGGCTCGGCTGCGGGCTCCATCCAGAATCCGGCTGCACCTGTGGACATGGTTTCCTATGACGATTGCGTGAAATTCCTCGGGAAACTCTCCAAGATGACAGGGATTCCTTTCTCTCTTCCTACGGAAGCACAGTGGGAATATGCGGCAGCCAATGAAATGATTACGGTGAACCCCAACTATTCCGAGTGGTGTGCTGATTCTTTCAATGATGTCCAGAGCGATACATTGATACAGAATCCTTTGTATGTGGCGAAGAATGACTTCAAGGTGGCCCGTACACGCAAATCACGTGACAGCGAAAGCTCTTATGTCAGAAAACCTGGACTCGGTTTCCGAGTTGTAGCCAATACGGAAACTGCCATCCCTGAGGATGTTGTCGCTGCCATTGTCAATAAGAATGCAGGACGTGAAGAGGTTTCTTCCAATGAGACCATCACCGTGGGCAAATGCGCCTTCAAGATGATCGGCGTCAATGGCGGTACTTTCAATATGGGTGCTACACCTGAGCAGGGCAAGATGGCCGGCGAGGATGAAAGCCCGGTTCATGAGGTAACAGTACGTGGTTTCGAAATCGGACAGACCGAAGTGACCGCAGGACTTTGGCTTGAGGTTATGGGCAGTCTTCCGTACAAGAACAGCGAAAAGGAACTGAACAAACCTGTCGTGAATGTGTCTTGGTACGATTGCCAGAACTTCATCATCAGACTCAACAGATTGACCGGACGCAAGTTCCGTCTCCCGACAGAAGCAGAGTGGGAGTTCGCTGCAAGAGGTGGCGTGAAGTCTTTCAATACCCAGTTTGCGGGCGGAATGTATGTGAGCCAGGTTGCAGCATATCTTAACAATGCATCTTCAGAAGTTCTCAATGTCAAGGAATTCAGACCGAATGAACTTGGAATTTATGATATGTCAGGAAATGCTTGGGAATGGTGTCAGGACAGTTTCTATGACTACACTAAAGAAGCTCAGGCAGATCCATGCTACAATCTCCCTGGAGAATTCCGTATAATGAGAGGTGGCAGCGCAGCATCGAAATGGGATGCTTGCCGTGTAGCCAACCGTTCGAAACTTCCTGCAAGCTCAGTCAAATCTACCTTTGGACTCAGACTCGCGCTGTAACAATATGGTACATATTTCTTTACCGGAAAATAAAGAGCGTCGTCTCGTATTCTATCTCGCGATGGAGGAATACGTGGCGGCGCATCTCTCTTCTCTGCTGGCCGGCCGGGACCGGAAAGACGCATTTTTCTTCTGGCAGGTCAAGCCGACTGTCATTTTCGGACGGAATCAGGTGATGGAAGCCGAAGTGAATATGCCGTATTGCAGGGAGCATGATATACGTCTGTTCAGACGAAAGAGCGGTGGAGGCTGCGTCTATTCCGATGAAGGCAATATAATGCTTTCATACATAACTGATTCCACTAACGTGGCTTCCACTTTCTCTGAATATCTGGATACATTGTCCGCCTACCTGAGGGCTTCCGGTGTCAATGCGGAGAAATCCGGCAGGAACGACATCATGGTCGACGGCAAAAAAGTTTCGGGCAATGCCTTTTTCCTGAAGCCGGAATCAAGCATCGTTCACGGGACAATGCTTTTCAATACTGATTTCGATGAACTGGAAAGAGCGATTACTCCTTCCGAGGCCAAGATTAAGAGCAAAGGCGTTTCATCTGTACGTCAGCATGTTACGAACCTCAAACCTATATATGAGGCAGCGGGCAGTCCGTCGGCGGACATTGAAAAGTTCAAGAACTACCTTCTGGAATGTTTCTGTGGAAACCGCGATGCGGAAGGGAATCTGGCCGGCATTGAAACAATCGTGCTGACGGATGAACAAGTCGCTGAAATTGAAGAGATTGAAGCCGAATATCTGAAGCCGGAATTTCTGGAAGGACGTAACCATGCTTATTCGGTGAGTCATTCCGGAAAGATACAGGGAGCGGGTGAGATTGTCATCGGCCTGGATATCGATAAGGGAGTGATTCGGAAATGTCATGTTTCCGGAGACTTTTTCCCGCTCAAGGACGGACTCGATGAATTGCTGACATCTCGTCTTGAAGGGGTTCCGGATGAAGCCGGTCCGCTGAAAAAAGCTATCGGAGATATTGAATTGACAGATTATATATCAGGATTGTCCATGGACGATTTCCTCGGAATCATGGAAGCCTGAACCAAATGAATAACAATAACACAAAGCTATGGAGGAAAATCTCAAAAAAACCTGTCTGTATGACAGTCATGTGGCATTAGGTGCCAAAATGAGCCCTTTTGCTGGATTCATGATGCCTATCCAGTACACATCCATTACTGATGAGCATAATGCTGTCCGCCACAAGGTCGGAATGTTCGATGTTTCTCACATGGGAGAAATATTCGTAAGTGGTCCGGATGCGGAAAAATTCGTAAATCACATCTTCACCAATGAGATCCGAGGCTTCGGGCCAGGCAAGGTTCTTTATGGAATGATGCTCCATCCTGATGGAGGAGTTGTGGACGATCTTCTCGTTTACAGGGAGTTCGAGCCGGATCATTTCCTTCTCGTGGTCAATGCCGCAAACATTGACAAGGACTATGAGTGGATTATGGCGCAGACAGCAGGATTCGACGTGAAGGTTGTCAATGAATCTGACACATGGGGCCAGATTGCATTGCAGGGACCTGAAGCTGAAAAGGTTATCACGGAAGTTCTTGGTTTTGCCAAAGCTGCCGGACTCGAATTCTACACTTATTATGAAGCAGAATGGAAAGGCAGCCGTATGATAGTGAGCCGTACCGGATATACCGGAGAAGACGGATTCGAAATTTATACATCCATTGAAGGCACACAGGAAATCTGGAAGATCCTTCTCGATGCAGGCGTAGTGCCATGCGGACTCGGATGTAGGGATACATTGCGTTTCGAGGCAGGACTTCCTCTCTACGGTGATGAACTTTCAGATACCATTACTCCTGTCGAGGCAGGTCTCGGCATGTTCTGCAAGCTTGACAAGGAAGAGTTTATCGGAAAGGATGTCCTTGTACGCCAGAAGGCAGAAGGTACGGAGCGCAAGCTTGTCGGTATCGAAATCGAGGACAAGGCCATTCCTAGGGCTACTTATCCGGTAGAAACCGAGGACGGGACACAGATCGGCGTGGTGACTACAGGTTATCATTCCATCTCTCTGGACAAGAGCATCTGCTTCGCTATGGTGCAGACCGCATACAGCAAGCTTGGAACACAGGTGTTCATCCGCATCCGCAAGAAGGTGTTCCCTGGCATCGTAGTCAAGAAGAGATTTTATCAGACAAACTATAAGAAGTAATAAACAAATTAAACTTAAATAATTATGAGCAAGGTAATTGAAGGTCTCCTTTATAGCGAGACACACGAATGGGTAAAAGTTGAAGGTGATGTAGCTGTTATCGGTGTAACAGATTTCGCACAGAGTGAAATGGGTGATATCACATACGTTGATATGCCTGAGGCTGATGACGAGGTTTCCAAAGACGAGGAATTCGGCGCTCTTGAAAGCGTGAAGGCTTCCAGCGACCTTGTATGCCCTGTAAGCGGAACTGTCATCGAGAACAACGAGGCACTTGAGGATGCTCCTGAACTTATCAACCAGGATCCTTATGAGAACTGGATCATCAAGGTTAAACTTAGCGATCCTGCTGAGCTTGAGGGTCTTATGGATGCAGCTGCTTATCAGGCAATGACTGAAAAGTAACAGATTGAACACTAAAACTGATTAAGATGTCCACTTTTTCATATTTTCCTCATACCGAGGATGATATAAGGGCTATGCTGGACCGTATAGGGGTCTCCTCCCTGGATGACCTCTATGCGGATGTTCCGGAAAAGTTCATATATAAAGAGGAATATGACTTGCCTGATGCCATGTCCGAGCAGCAGGTGAGAGATTTCTTCTTGTCGCTGGACAAGAAAAATGTACAGCTCAAGGTTTTCGCGGGTGCCGGTGCGTATGACCATTACACTCCATCCGTAGTCCCTTATATCTGTTCACGTTCAGAATTCCTTACAGCCTACACCCCTTACCAGGCTGAGATTTCACAGGGAACACTCCGCTATATATTTGAATATCAGAGCATGATATGCTCACTGACAGGAATGGACGTTTCCAATGCTTCCATGTATGACGGCCCTACTGCCGCTGCTGAAGCCATGAAAATGGCGGTTGCGTGCACGAAACGCAAGAACAGAGTCCTCCTTTCAGAGACATTGCTTCCTAATGTCCGCAAGACAGTGGAAACATACGCCAAGTATAATGGCGTGCAGCTCGGTTACATTGCAGTTGAAAACGGCCAGACCTCTCTGGAGTCATTGAAGAAAGAACTTCAGGCAGGCGATGTTGCCGGCATCATTGTACCGGCTGTGAACCGTTTCGGTATTGTCGAAGACTTCACAGGCTTTGCTGACGCCGTTCATGAGACGAAAGGTATTGTCGTGGAATATTGCGACCCTTCGGCTCTTGCAGTGGTCAAGACTCCTGCAGAGTGGAACTTCGACGTGGCTGTCGGTGATGGACAGACGCTCGGTATTCCTATCTCTTTCGGCGGTCCGTACGTAGGCTTCATGGCATGCCGCAATGACTATGTGCGCAAGATGCCGGGACGTATTGTAGGACAGACCGAAGATGCAGAAGGAAGACGCTGCTTCGTACTTACGCTTCAGGCGAGGGAACAGCATATCAGAAGAGAGAAAGCTACCAGCAACATCTGCTCGAACCAGAGCTTGATGGCATTGTATGTGACTATATACATGTCACTTATGGGAGCCGAGGGCTTGCGCAAGGTGAATGAACTTTCATCTGCAGGTGCTCATTATCTCTATGACAGACTTCTTCAGACAGGAAAATTCGAGAAGGTTTTCGACAAGCCGTTCCTCAAGGAATTCGTGTTGAAACCGCTCGTACCTGTAGAGAAACTACAGTCCGCTCTCCTGGATGCAGGCATTTTCTCCGCTCTTGAAACGGAAGAGGGTTATGTCAGCTTCTGCGTGACTGAAAAACGCACGAAAGCCGAGGTTGATTCATTAATAGAAGTTATCGGGAGGATCTAGTCATGAAATATTACGATAAACTTATATTCGAATTGTCCAAACCTGGACGTTCTGGCTATTCTCTTCCTGAAAACGAATTCGGGAAAGCAGCGGAAATGCCTGAGGCATTGGCCCGTAAGGCCGCTCTCGGACTTCCTGAGGTCAGTGAGGTGGATGTCGTAAGACACTATACCAATCTTTCGCAGATGAACTTCGGCGTTGATACCGGATTCTATCCTCTCGGAAGCTGTACGATGAAGTACAACCCTAAGATCAATGAGGAAATCGCAGCAATGCCGGGCTTCCTCGGGCTTCATCCTCTTCAGCCGGAATCTACCGTACAAGGCGCTCTCGAGGTTTATTACAATATGGAGAAATCCCTGTCTGCAATAACCGGAATGGCCGGATTCACATTCAACCCTTGTGCCGGTGCACATGGCGAATTGACAGGTCTCATGATTATGAGGCAGTATCATCTTCTCCATGGTGACACCAAGAGGACGAAAGTCATTGTCCCTGACAGTGCTCATGGAACCAATCCTGCCAGCGCTGCGGTCTGCGGCCTGGAAGTCGTTGTGGTGAAGTCCAATGCTTCAGGTCTGATCGACGTGGCTGACTTGAAACCGCTTCTGGGAGATGACATCGCCGGTATCATGATGACCAACCCTAACACATTGGGATTGTTCGAGAAAGAGATTGGCGAGATTGCTGCTCTCGTACACGGCTGCGGCGGATTGCTATATTATGACGGAGCGAACATGAACCCGCTTCTCGGTGTGGTACGTCCTGGCGACATGGGATTCGATATCATGCACTTGAACCTTCACAAGACATTCTCTACCCCTCATGGCGGCGGCGGTCCTGGCTCAGGTCCTGTCGGCGTGGCAGCTCATCTCGTGCCTTATCTCCCTGTACCTCACGTTGTCAAGACAGCTGACGGCAAATTTGAGATTTCTGCCGACAATGCAGAATCAGCAGGTCAGGTATCAGCATTCATGGGCAACTTCGGAGTAATTCTCCGTGCCTATGCATACATCCTTTCACTCGGAAAACAGCACATCCGTTTCGCGGGCAAATTCGCGACAATGGCTGCCAACTATGTGAAAGAGTGTCTGAAAGACTGCTACAAGCTGCCGATTCCTTCAATCTGCAAGCACGAATTTGTCTTCGACGGTCTTATCAATGATGGTGCACGTCCGGGTGAGGAACATTCAGGCGCCACAACATTGGATGTTGCAAAACGTCTGCTGGACTATGGCTTCCATGCTCCGACAATCTACTTCCCTCTGCTCTTCCACCAGGCTATCATGATCGAGCCTACGGAGACTGAGTCGAAGGAGATCATCGATGCATTTATCGAAGTGATGAGGAAGATCGCGGCTGAAGCTGCCGAGAACCCTGATTATCTGAAGGGTGCACCTCACAATACTCCGATAAGCCGTCCTGATGAGACACGTGCTGCACGTCAGCCGATTCTCAAATATGGTGATGCGTAAACAAGTTGCTATATGACATTGACAATTATAGGCGCGGGGCCCGGTGGTTATGAGACTGCCGTGGCTGCCGCAGCCAAAGGTATAGAGGTTTATATAGTTTCTGCCGGTCCTGTCGGCGGAACTTGCCTGAACGAAGGCTGTATCCCTACCAAGGCACTATGCCGCAATGCTGAAGTGCTTGAAGATCTGCGCAATGCCGGCAAGTTCGGTGTTGAAACGGGTGACTTCAAGTTCGATATCGGCGGCGCCATGGCACGCAAGGACGAAGTCGTTTCCCAGCTTCGCGGCGGTATCGAGTTCTTGCTGAAGAACAAGCTGATACACCTGGTATATGGCAAGGCTTCTTTCAAGGACAACCACACTGTAGCGGTTCAGGCAGAGGATGGCAGCACTTCGGAAATCAGCTCTGATTATATTATCATTGCGACAGGTTCCCATTCTGCCATGCTTCCAATTCCCGGAACGGATCTCGAGGGCGTGATTACATCCCGTGAGATTCTCAGCATTGACCATGTGCCTCAGCGTCTGTGCGTTATCGGCGCCGGCGTTATCGGACTGGAGTTCGCTTCAGTATTCAGCAGTTTCGGTTCCGAAGTGACCGTGCTTGAGTATTGCAAGGATGTTCTTCCTCGTTTCGATACGGATATGGCGAAGAGACTGAAACAGGCACTCGGCAAACGTGGAATCAATATTGAAACCGCTGCCCAGGTTCAGGCCATTGAGAAGACAGAAGAAGGTCTCCAGGTTACATTCCTTAAAAAGGACAAGGAATGCAAAGTCCTGGCGGACAATGTCTTGATGGCTGTGGGACGTCGTCCTGCCGTAGATACATTGAACCTTGCTGACGCGGGCGTCGAGTTCACGCCTAAGGGCATTGTAACGGACGCGAATATGAGGACTTCCGTGCCGCATATTTTCGCTGTCGGCGATGTTCGTGGCGGTATGATGCTGGCACATGTCGCTTCGGCAGAGGGTGAGAGGGCATTGAACACCATGATGGCGGAGGCTTCCGGCATCGTTCCTGAATGTCCGCTGAAAGACGGCATTGACCTGGACATCATTCCGTCGGCTGTCTTCACGACTCCTGAAGTGGCTACAGTCGGCATGACCGAGGATACCTGCAAAGAGACAGGCATTAAGGTAAAGTGCTTGAAATCAATGTATCGCGCCAATGGAAAGGCTTTGGCAATGGATGCTCCGGAAGGCTACTGCAAGATTATTGCAGCAGAAGAGGGGAGTGACTTCATTCCGGGCCAGATTCTTGGTTGCCACATCATGGGCGCGCACGCCTCTGACATCATCCAGGAAATTACCGTTTTGATGAACAAAAAGGGAACCGTGGATGATATCAGAAAAATTGTGCACCCGCATCCTACTCTTTCAGAGGTGATTCTTAACGCAGCCCGTCAAGGTCTTTAAGAAACATCGTCCTCCATGCATCTGAAGGCATTCTCCAGTCGCCCCTAGGGGACAATGACACAGAGCCGACTTTCGGACAATCCGGCAAGCAAGACCGCTTGAACTGCTGGGCGAAAAATCTTCTTACGAAAGTGACGAGCCATTTCAGTATGGTGCTGTCGTCATAAACACCGGAGAATGCTTTCCGGGCAAGGAAATAGACTTTCGACGGAGCAAAACCGAAACGGAAGATATTGTAAAGGAAGAAATCGTGCAGCTCGTAAGGGCCGACGAGATCTTCCGTTTTTTGTGCAATGTCGCCGTTCTCGTCAGCAGGTTTCAATTCAGGACTGATAGGTGTGTCAATGATGTCCATAAGTATCTCATGCACAGTTCTTTCGCCCCGTCCTTCCTTCTCGCCGAAATGATTCTCTGCAGCCCATCCGACAAGATATTTGACCAATGTCTTGGGAATGCCGGCATTTACGGAATACATCGACATGTGGTCGCCGTTGTAAGTAGCCCAGCCCAGAGCCGATTCGGACAGGTCGCCTGTACCCACGACGATGCCGTTTTCCTTGTTTGCGACATCCATGAGTATCTGCGTCCTTTCCCGCGCCTGGGAGTTTTCGTAGGTGACATCCTGGACTGCAGGGTCATGTCCGATATCCTCAAAGTGCTGCGCCACAGCTTTTCCGATAGGAATCTCCATAGCCGTGACCCCAAGCTCCTCCATCAGGTCGGTCGCATTCGAATGCGTTCTGACCGTGGTCCCGAGTCCTGGCATGGTTATGCCGATTATGCGTTTCCTGTCCCAGCCGAGCTTGTCGAACGCAAGAACGGTAACCAGCAGGGCCAATGTGCTGTCCAATCCTCCTGAAATACCGATAATGGCAGTTCTGGAATTGATATGTGCCAGACGAGTGGCGAGTCCCATTACCTGAATATCAGTTATTTCCCTGCATCGCTCATCACGTTCTGCCGTAACGTCAGGCACGAATGGATGAGCTTCGATTTCTCTTCTGAGTTCTTTTTCGAAGTCCGTAGACGCACCGTTGCCGGCAGGCATCCTTACATATCTTCTGGCATCGGTGCCATCAGTGGTGCCATCCGGAGATACCGTATGGAAGGTAGTCGTCTTCTGTCTCAGTGTCTTCAGCTTTTCTACATCAATGTCAGCCGTTATCATGCTGGAACCCAATGTGAAACGTTCGTTCTCAGCCATCAGGAATCCGTTTTCGTAAATCAATGAGGAGCCGGCATAGACCAGATCCTGTGTGGATTCTCCATAACCGCATGAACTGTAAATGTATGCGGAAATGGTACGGGAAGTCAGCTGGCTGATGATGGATTTGCGATACTGATGTTTCAGCAGGATTTCATTGCTGGCGGAAAGATTGACGATGATGTCGGCTCCCGCAAGTGCATGGTGGGATGAGGGTGGTATCGGAGTCCACAAGTCTTCGCATATTTCCACGGCGAAAGTGCTTTTTCCGACCTGGAAAAGCATGTTCGGGTAGACATTGACCTTGAAACCCGCGTATTCTATTTCTGCGCCGGCCATCGGCGTGCTGCAATTCTTCGCGTCGTCATAAACCGGTGCCATTGCGGTGTCGGCTTTGTATAAAAAGTCAGAACCGCTTGAAAACCAGCGTGTTTCGTAGAACTCATTATATGACGGGAGATGAATCTTCGGCACGATGCCGCGCAGCGAACCATTGCTGATCACTGCGGCGCAATTATAGAGGGAAGCATTGACCCTCACCGGTACGCCGGCTACGATGGTGACTTTCTTCCCTCTGGAGAATGCCTTCAGTTTTTTTATGCCTTCCTCTGCCTTCCGTATCAGAAGTTCCTGACCGAAAAGGTCGCCGCATGTGTATCCGGTAACGGACAACTCTGGAAAGGCGATAATGGAAACATCTTCATTATCAGCCTGTTCCACGAGCTTACACATCTCTTCGACATTAGCATCCACGTCTGCCACCTTGACTCTCGGCACGGCGGCAGCTACTCTTATGAAACCGAAATCCATTTAAAGAGATTCAATAATTTTCGCGAATATCAATGTCATCTTGTCGGCAGCGGCATCAGCGGCTCTCACCACGTCGTCTCCGTCATTCTTGTAATCGGCGGCAAATTCCTTCTGTGCTGCATTGGTGATTACCGACATGCCGAATACAGGAATTTCCGAATGTCTTGCCACGATTACTTCCGGAACCGTGCTCATTCCTGCGGCGTCGGCGCCGATTGTCCTGAAGAAATGCCATTCAGCAGGGGTCTCGTAAGATGGGCCCGTGCCTGAGATGTAAACACCTTCGCGCAGCTCAATGCCCTCGGCAGCAGCGATTTCCTTGGCTTTGGCAATCAGTTTCGCATCGTAAGGGTGGGTCATGTCCGGGAATCTCGGTCCGAAATCGTCCAGATTAGGTCCGATCAGCGGATTAGGCAGCATGTTGATGTGGTCCGTGATGATCATGAGGTCGCCTACGCGGAAATCGAAATTGATTCCCCCGGCTGCATTGGAAACAAACAAGTAGCTGATACCCAATACTTTCATTACGCGGATAGGCAATGTTACCAATTCCATCGGGTAGCCCTCGTAATAGTGGAGCCTTCCCTGCATTGCAATTACGAACTTGCCTCCGAGTTCACCGGCGATGAAGTTTCCCTTGTGTCCTATGGCGGTCGACACTGGGAAGCCCGGAATGTCCTTATAATGAATAACAATAGGGTTTTCTATCTTGTCCGCAAGTTTACCGAGTCCGCTTCCCAATACAATACCCGCAACAGGGACTTTCCCGTCAAGGCGCTCTTTCACGAAGTCAGCAGCCTTGAAAATTCTTTCTGCTCTTGGATCCATATTTATATGATTTTAGTGAGTGATTTTTATAAGTTGTTCCTGCGCATTTGCGATAATCTGCGCCTCGTCTTTCACTTTCCTGTTTCTCATCACGAATTTTCCGTTCGCAATCATATATTCAATGCAGTCGCTATGAGCCGAATAGATGAAATTCGACAGGAAATTTCCCGGTGACAGGAAGAACGAGTTTTCCGTATTGACAATGATGATGTCCGCGATTTTTCCCTCTTCCAGCATGCCGGTGTCCAGACCCAATGCTTTCGCGCCGTTGACTGTCGCCAGTTCAATGAGTTCCTGCAGAGGCAATGCCTTCGGGTCGTTTCTCCAGGCTTTCTGGAACAATGCTGATGTCTTCATGGTTTCCAGCATGTCCAGATTGTTGGATGACGCACATCCGTCCGTTCCGAGGCATACGTTCGCTCCGGCATCACGTAACTCATTGTATTTGAATTTATAACCGGATGCTAGCTTGGTGTTGGAGTTGATGTTGTGAACGCAGTTCACTTTGCGCTTTCCGAGGATTTCAATGTCATTATCCGTCAGCCACAACGTATGGGCGGCGATCACGTCGGAATTCAGGATGCCGAGCCTGTCGAGATATTCCACAGGGGTCAGCCCTCCGTGAAGTTCCTTGCAGTCATTGACTTCCTTCTCGGTCTCGCTAAGGTGAATGTGCAACTTGAGGTTATGCTTTTTGGCGAAATCCGATACCCAGAGCATCAATTCTTCGCTGGTGGAATAGATTGCGTGGAATGCCGTCTCGAACATCCCGCCGTCCTTCATTGACAATGAATTTTCGTATGCCTGTGCGATTTTTTCTTTCTGCAGCTCGCAGGCTTCGTGGTCATTGTGGTCGAGCGCGACGTATGAAACTACGGGCCTGATGCCCATTTCGGCGGCAGCGCGTCTGGCGGCAGGGGAGTACCAGTATTGGTCATTGAACGTGGTCGTGCCGGTCTTGATCATTTCCAGGCAGGCGACTTTCGTCCCCCAGTATACGAATTCTTCGTCAATGCTCTTTTCCATTTCCCAGATTTTCTGAATCCAGTCAGAAAATACGACGTCCTCTTCCGTTCCGCGCATGAGGGACATTGCGGCATGTGTATGCATGTTGATGAATCCCGGCATGGCAGTCTTTCCCTCGCAGTCCATGACTTCTACGCCTGATGCGATCCGGCTTTCTCCTTCATGTCCGGCGCTGCCTACCGGCATTATCCGTTTGATCCTGGAGCCTTCAATGTAGATATCGGACAGGATTCCGTTGCAATTGATATTTTTTAGTAATATTGAGGTCATATTCTCCTATATTATATAATATTTTCCAAATGTAACGATTTTGACCGATAAAACAAAACGGCCGGCCGGTCATCTCCGGTCAGCCGTTCGGTTGGTTTTCAAGCAGAATGGGATTAGAAAATATCTTTGTCCTCTGCAGATATCTCGACATCCTCAGGTGCGGACTCTCCCTTGACGGCAGCCTCAGGTGAACCATTAAGTCTTGCCTTAATGTACTTGACTGCGTCTTCGAGTCCTTCTGCAAACTTCTCGAAATCCTCCTTATAAAGGAAAATCTTATGTTTGTCGTAGACGTAACGTCCGTCCTGCTCGATTTTTCTCTTGCTTTCTGTGATTGTAAGGTAAAAGTCATTGTTCCCCTTAGTCGATTTGACATCGAAGAAATAGGTTCTCTTACCTGCTCTTACGGGTTTTGAATAAATCTCGTCCCCGGAGCGATCATAATCGTCGTTGTACATAACTCCCTACAAATTTAATTTATTTACCAAATTTAAGAATAATTCTGAAAAATGGTAGTATCTTTGAGAAATTTTTGAGAAAATCAGAGTATGTTAGGGAGAAGAATTTTGAGAATGAAGGCTTTCAAGGTGCTGTATGGATATGCTGTGACCGGAAAGATGACACTGGATGATGCCATGTATGAACTGGACCGTTCATGCGAAGCGACACGTGATTTATATCTGTTCATGCTTGCCATCATATCACCGCTTACCAAGGAAGCGCACGACCGCATCGAGATGGCGAAGACCAAGTTCAATCCGACGGAAGAGGATCTCGACCCGAATATGAAATTCGTGGAGAACCAGGTGGCTCCTATTCTGGACAATGATCCTGATTTTCAGAAGCTTCTTGCCCGCAAGGGGCTTTCATGGCAGCCATACGACATGTTGATCAAGTCTGTGCTTGATTCTATGGAAGAGAAGCCGTATTTCCAGCGTTACATGGCGTCCGAGACACGTTCTCTGAAAGAAGACTGCAAGCTTTTCATAAAGATATTTGAAAACGAATTTGTTGATAACGGGCAGCTTGCTGCAATACTTGAGGACAAGTCGATTTACTGGATCGACGATCTTGCATATTCATTGACATTCTGCTGCCGTACGATGGAAGATTTCGCTGCCGGCCATGGCTGGCGCCTTCCGGAACTGTATCAGAGTGATATGCTCAAGAAGAAAAATCCTGCTGCCGACGTGCAAAGCGATAAGGTGTTCGTTACCAGGCTTCTGAAAAACGCCTTCGCCGGTTATGAGGGATATTTCAAGATGATTTCCGAGTCGGTAAAAGGCTGGGAGTCAGATAGATTGAATTCTTCAGACATCGCCTTGGTGGCGCTTGGACTTGCCGAGGCTGAGAGTTTTCCGGAGATTCCTCTGAAAGTGACCATGAACGAGTATGTGGAAATTTCCAAATGCTATAGTCTTCCGAAGAGCAGTTCTTTTGTCAACGGCTTGCTGGACAAGTTGATATCCAAGATGGTAGAGGACGGCAAGATTGTGAAGAAGGGAGCCGGACTCGTATAATTGACGGCAGTGCTATTTGACGGCAGCCGGTTTATAGTTATATTTGTATATAAAATTGAATTGAAATGAATATTCTTACATTTATTCTTCAGACTCAGCCTGCACCTCAGGGCGGCGGCTGGTCAATGTGGGTGATGCTCATCCTTATCTTCGTAGTCATGTGGTTCTTCATGATCCGTCCGCAGCGCAAGCAGCAGAAGGAACTTGAGAAATTCCGTAACGCACTGAAGAAGGGCGACAAGGTTGTCACGATCGGCGGCATCTATGGTACTGTAGATGAAATCAAGGACAGGACCGTGCTTATCAAGGTTGATGGCGACACCAAGCTTAAAGTTGACAGAAATTCTCTTGTAAAGGATTTCTCTGAAACACAGCAGCAGTAAGAGGCTGCCGTCTGGCAGTTTCAGTCAAACTGATTCCGGGCTATGCGTGACTTGTTCGGAAAAATATCCAAGAGATTGAATATCAGTGGGAGAGATGCGAAGTTATTTGTCGTCTCTCTCTTGCTGGCTTATGGTATATGGCTGATTCACAATCTTTCATTGAATTATTCTGAAGTCGTCCGTGTACCTGTTCAAGCTCGTTGCGATATCAGCGGTCATGCAGATATGTCATCCAATTCCACGGTGGTGCTGGCGCGTTGCCGGGCCAGGGGATTCGGACTTATTTATCTGGCAGGTTCTGAAAAGAGAGACCCCGTGACCGTATCGTTCAATTCTACGGACATGCACCCGAAAGGTGAAGAACTGTATTATGTTACGGGTGATGACTTGAACCGGTATGCCACGCAGATTCTTGGAAACGGTGTCAAGATTGAGGCGATCCTCACTGACACGTTGATGTTCAGGTTCCCTTTCGAGAATCACAAGAGAGTGCCTGTACATCCGGTCTATTCGCTGAGTTTCGCACCTCAGCATATCAATGCCGGCGATATCCGCATCTCACCTGATTCTGTCACGATATACGGGGAGCCGTTCCACCTCGCAAGCATTGACAAGGTATTTACGGAATCTCTCAGGTTGAATGACTTGACCGCGTCCGTTCACGGGCAGGCCAGACTGGACAAGATCAAGGGCGTACGTATTTCCGATGAGACCGTGACGTACAGTATGCCTGTGGCGCGTTATGTCGAAATCTGCAAGACGCTGCCGGTCTATACTGACAATGTCCCTAAGGGGCATAACCTTATAGTCTATCCGTCCACAGCCACGGTGCGGTTCCGCTGCGCTTTCCCTGTCAGTCATGATCCGTCGGAAAAGGTGAGGCTGTCCGTTGATTACCAGGACTTTATTTCATCTCTGGAAGGCCAGTGCCTTCCTCGTCTGGATTCGATACCTTCCGGTGTCATAGGATATACCGTTGAACCGCAGATTTTCGATTGCGTGGAGAGTGTGAAATGAAAAAGGCATTGACGATACTCATTACCGGTGGAATCGGGAGCGGAAAATCCGTATTGTCCCGGTATCTGGAAAGCAGGGGCGTGCCTGTTTATGATAGCGACAGCCGGGCCAAAGCATTGTACGACAGTGAAATGGGTGAGGCAGTCGAGAGCCTGTTCGGGGTTTGCCTGAGGGATGGGAACGGCAGGTTCGACCGTAAGTCGTTGGCATCATTGGTGTTCACTGACAGGAGCAAACTTGAGAAGCTGGAGGGTATTGTGCATCCGGCAGTGCTGAAGGATTTCATTGATTGGCGTGAGCATGTGTCGGGAGGGAACTCGTGGTGCGGTTATGCCGGAAACAGGCCTTTTGTGTGCATGGAATCCGCGATTGCATTGGACAAACCCCTTTTTGCAGGGTCTTATGATGTGGCGGTGATGGTCGATGCCGATGAAGATGTCAGGATTGCAAGAGCTTGTGACAGAGATGCTTGTGATGCTGCGGCGATTATGAAGAGAATTAAGAATCAGCATCTGGATTTGTCCAAGGCTGATTATGTGATATACAATAACGGTACGACGGACGAACTTGCCGCAGAGGCGGACAAGGTGTTCGGAGAAATATTGAAACATAGTAATTAATTAAAGTTTATAAGATTATGAAAACAGATCTCGCAAGAATTCTTTCAGTTTCAGGCCAGCATGGTCTGTTCAATTACATTGCTCAGGCTCGTAACGGAGCGATAGTTGAAGCATTGAGCGACAAGCGTAGAACTTGTTTCGACATGAAGAGCAGAATCACTACTCTTGCAGATATCTCCATTTATACAAGCGAAGGTGAAATGAAGCTTCAGGAGGTGTTCCAGAAACTACACGAGTCTCTCGGTGAGGCTGATGCGCCTACATCTAAAGCTTCTTCTGACGAGCTTAAAGCATTGTTCCTCAAGGCTATCCCTAACTATGACGGTGACCGCTTCTATGTGTCTCACATGAAGAAAGTCGTTGATTGGTACAATGAATTGAAGAATTTCGCTTCTCTGGATTTTGAAGAGGGCAATGAGGGTGAGGCAGCATCTGAAGAGGCTAAAGAAGAAGATAAGGTAAACGAGTAATATGCCTGAACAGAAAACATTACAGGTCATTACTCTCGGCTGCTCCAAGAATGATGTCGATACCGAGCATCTTCTGGCCCAGGTAAAGGATGATTTCTGCATTCTGCCTTCCGGTAACGAGCAAGATGTTGATTATCTGCTGCTTAATACATGCGGATTCATCGGCGATGCCAAGGAGGAATCCATACAAGCAATTCTTGAAGCGGTTGAACGTAAAAAGCAGGGAAAGATAGGGAAGATATTTGTCTTCGGCTGTCTTTCACAGCGTTATAGTGCGGAAATGCCGGACCTGATACCGGAAGTCGACGGGTGGTTCGGTGCCAGGGATATTGCCCCCGTGGTCAGTGCTCTTGGTTCCAAGATGAATCCTGAGCGCCGGTATGAGCGCGTCCTTTCAGGAAAGAAACTCCCTTATGCCTATCTCAAGATTTCGGAGGGATGTGACAGGAGATGTTCATATTGTGCCATACCGTTCATCCGCGGGGCTCATCGCTCGGTTCCTGTCGAGGATTTGATGGAAGAGGCGAGGCGTCTTGCCGCAGGTGGAGTCAAGGAACTTGTCCTGATTGCACAGGATACGACATATTATGGTCTGGACCTCTATCATAAGCGTGCATTGGGGGAACTGCTCCAGAGACTTTCGGAAGTGGATGGTATAGAGTGGATTCGGATCCATTACTCGTATCCGGCTGATTTTCCGGAGGATGTGCTGGACCAGATGGCTAACAATCCCAAGGTATGCCGTTATATGGATATTCCTCTGCAACATGTCGCTGACAAGGTGCTGGACATGATGCACCGTCATGTGGATGGAGCATGGACACGGGCATTGATCCGTAAGATGAGGGAGAAGGTTCCGGGAATCGTATTGAGAACCACTATGATTGTCGGACATCCTGGCGAGGGACAGGCAGAATTTAAGGAACTGCTTGATTTTGTGAAGGATGCGAAGTTCGAGAGGTTGGGTGCGTTCACTTATTCTGAGGAGGAGGGGACATTCGATGCCCTCAATTTCAAGAACGATGTGCCTGAACGGACGAAGAAATCTCGTCTGAAAAAGCTGATGGAACTCCAGAGTGGTATATCATTTGCTTTCAACAACAGCCGTATCGGGACCGAAACCAAGGTTCTCATTGATGATTACAATGACGGTGTATTCGTATGCCGCAGCGAGTTCGAAAGTCCTGAGGTGGACGGAGAAATTCTCGTCCGCTATGATCGTGAAAAGATGAAATCCGAGCCGGAGGAAATGGTCGGGCAGTTTATTAATGTCCGGATAATCCAGGCCGGTGATTACGATCTTTTGGGTGAATGTATTTAAAATGAATAGATTATGAAACCGTTTATTTCTACGACATTGTCATTGGCTGCTGCCGTGGTAGTAAGCTTTGTGACTTCATGCGCTCCGCAGGCGTTCAGCCTGAATATGGAGATGAGGTACCCTTCAAAGGCAGGAATCGACCTGACCGGCAAGTCCATTGCCGTGGTCTGTCTTGAGAACAATGCCGGGAAAGATTCGGTTTTCAATTCTTATCTTGTAAGCAGCTTTGCGTCGGCATTGGAGCGTGAGTATTTCTCCGGTGAGAAGGCGGTCAATGTGTATTCGATGAAGAAGAATCCCTCAGGCAATTACGGGACGGCTGATTCGCTGGTGAACATCGTGATGTCGACGGGCGATGATGTCGTTTTCTTGTTCGATGCGCCGGATTTCGGCAATGTCTCTGTTTCCGAAAAAGAGTATTCACCTGCCGATACTGCAGTTTACTATAATGCATCCGTGCCTTTGACATTGACTTTATATGCCTATGATTCAATGGGAAAGGTCGATACGGTATATACTTGGCGGGGAAGCAGGAACCTGAGCGGCTCACTTGCTGCTGACGTTTATACTTCCAGGGCGGATGTGGCAGACATGCTTTGGCCTAAACTTGCATTGCAGGCAGAGCAGGCAGGTACATTGTCGTCCAAGATTTTTATGCCTACATGGAAGTCCGAGCAATATACGGTGATTTATTTCGATTCTCCTGAAGCTTGGGATACAGCATCGGAAGCCGCATATAATTTCAGATGGCATGATGCTGTCGAATCATGGATGACATTGGTCGATACCAATAATCTTATGCGGCGTTCGTGTGCTGAGTATAATATTTCCCTCGGATGTTATATGATGGGGGACAATGAGCTGGCCTTGAAATGGCTGGATCGTTCCGACGCGGATTATCCGGTTTCTCTTTCTTCCGGATTGCGGAAAAGAATTCAGGCAAGAATGAAATAGTTAAATGCGAGGACTTATTCCCCGCCTTTTTAGGTTATATCGTGAAGTCCAGACAAGACCTTATCGCGGTAAAAGGACGTACTCTGCTGTTTGCAATGGCGACATGTGCCGGGTGGACAGCATAGCCTTTGAGCGCTTCTTCTGATTCCAATGTGCAGTCCAGCATGAGGTCGGCATTTGAAGATGCCAGGCGGCCGTCAATCTGGACTTTTATGTCTGTCAGTCCCGGAACGACACCCTTCAATGATTCCAGACCTTCCTTGATGGATTTCTTGATTTGGATTTTCTCTTCCTCGGACAGACTGTCCTTCAGAGTCCATAAAATGATATGCTTGACCATGATGTTATTGATTGTATATTTCTCTTTTACAGCAAGTTGGTGACATTGGCATAATATCTTTTCGTCACTGGTACGCTTGTCGTTTCCGGAGTGTCAATGTCTGCAAATACCAGTCCGTTTTCGTCTTTCCTCAGCATTTTTATGTGAGAAGGGTTCACGAAATATGACCTGTGGCAGCGAACCAGTGAATTCTTGGCACATAGGGATTCAATGCTCTTCATGGATGCCCTCAGCACGTATTTCTTCGTCTTTCCGTCTTCGCTGTAATGTATGTTTACGTAGTTTTCATCTGCGCTTATATAATAGATGGATGATACGTTTACCACTAGTTTCAGCATTTTTCTGGAATCGTAGAACCTGATTCTGTCGTCCGGACCTTCTTCTGCTTGTTCCAGCTGTTTTTTTCTGTGATGGGCCAGTAGTGCCAGATAAATTACCACGTATGGATAGACTGCTGTCAATGTCATTGTCCCGAATGCCCAGGCGACGGCATTGAAATAGGGGATTGAGGCTCTTTTCATCAGGCAGATGTACAGGCCCATGAAAAGTGATGCGAATGCCATGTCCATCAGGCACCAGAACAAGTATCCCGTACGGTTGATCTTCTTTCGGAAAATGTAGAGGATGCTCCTTGTCAGTCCTTCACTTGCCGCTATTATGCAGGATAGCATGGCGAGCTGGAACGGATATCCTAGTTTCATTGACCCCAGATACTCTGATGCCCCGAACGGCATGTATATCATCATGAAACTGAAGAAAAATGCCGGTACAGCGATGATGTGCACCGTCTGCGGCCAGAATTTTCTGAATATTTCGTTAATATCGTTCATCTCAAAATGTTGTGACGAATGCAAAAATAGTCTTTTTTCGTCACTGTATACAAATTTTTGTCACTAAAACGTGCCTTTAGTCACAAATCATGTGTCGTTATCACCTTTATTTCCCTGAGTTCATGTGCTTGCCTACTTTTGCAACGCAGCTTCGGAAATTGAAGCCTTATTATTGGGTTGTGTTTAAGTAACAATTGTGTTATGAGAAAAAATGGTATAATTTCATTCGGTGATTCCGTCATGAAGGGAATCATTACCGGTAAAAATATAGAAGATCTGGGCAGGAACCGTTATGTGATTTCAGATGCGGGCTTCGCGTCTCTTTGCGCCAAACGTATGGGGGTTTCCATCGAGAATTATGGACGTTTCGGAAATACCGTTACTGGCGGAGTGAGGGATGTTTCAAGACATGTGAAGCAGATTGAAGATTCCCGTTATGCCTTCCTTGAGTTTGGAGGCAACGATTGCAATCATGATTGGAATGCCGTTGCTGAGAGACCGGACGAGGACCATGCCCCGCAGACCACGCTTGAGATGTTCCGTTCTACCTATGAAACATTGATTGACAAGGTCAGGGAGTATGGTTGCATTCCGGTCATGCTTTCCCTTCCGCCTATCGATTCCATGAAGTTTTATTCCTATATCTGTTCAGGTTTCTGTGCAGAAAAGAAAAACAATGTGCTTCAATGGCTTGGTGGCAGTGTGTATACGATTGGGAATTGGCATGAAATGTATAACTTGGAGCTGTATCGCATTGCAGCACAGGAGGGCGTGAGATTGATCGACATTACGACTTGTTTCCTCTCACGCCGTGATTTCTCCAGTCTTTTCTGCGATGACGGCATGCATCCGAATGAAGAAGGACATCAATTGATATCTGACGCTATCTGTGCGGCGATGCCTGCGGTCGTTTAGTGATTGAGTGCAGCAGTAGCTTCCAGGTCGAGGGCTTCTGCGAGGATGCTGATAGGATTCTTTACGGTGAATCCGGTGGACATCTCTATCTGCCATTTGCACGTCTCGCAGTCACATGCTACGAAATCCGGTGCTACATTGCCGATCTGGTCGAAAAGCGGCTTTCCGATTGCCTGTGAAGCGTCATAGTTCTCTTTCTTGAATCCGTAGGTTCCTGAAATTCCGCAGCAGTTGCTGTCGAGAAGTGTGAATTCCACTCCAGGTATCATTTTTATCAATGCGGTCGAGAAAACGCCCCACCCGAGTCTTTCAAGATGGCAAGGTGTGTGGTAAGCGATTCTGGCTTTGTAGTCTTTCTTGAACGCAAGTTTTACCTTGCCTGAATCGATCAGACTATAGATGAATTTGGTGGCCAGAGAGAGACTGTCCCGTACTCCGCTATTGTCAATTTTCAGCAAATCAGGATATTCGTCCCTCATTGTCAATACGCATGTCGATGAAGTCGTGAGAATTTTCATGTTCTTGTCGACCGCTTTCTGCAGGACTGCAACATTGTGCTTTGCGTGTTTCCTGGCGCCGTCGGCAAGACCGTTGGCAATCATTGCGACACCGCAGCATTTTTCCTTGTCAAGCAGGTTTACGCCATATCCGAGAGCATTCATGACATTGACGAAATCCTTTCCCAGTTGCGGATAGTTGTAATTCACATAGCAGCCATGGAAATAAGCGATCTGATTCTTGAATGTTGCCTGTTTTGCAGCCGCATTCTTCTTGAACCAGCTTTCGAATTTTGTTCCTGAATATTTCGGGAATGTTCTCCGGTGGTCTATTCCGAGAACCCCGTCCAAAACAGCCTTCACAGGCTTCAGAGGCAATGTCGCATTGACAATCGGTGCGAACGGACTTGCCATGGTTCCCATGAAATCGGTGCTTGCGAGCATCCTGTCGCGAAGTTTCGGCTTCTTGGTGCTGAATTGGATTCTGGCCTCCTGGATGATGTCCGAAATCTTCACGCCGGACGGGCATGCCACGTCACAACGCTTGCAGTTCAGGCAATATTTCAATGATTCGTCGAAGAAATATCTGTTCTTCAATCTGAGTCTTTCGCCGTCAGGGCCAGCCTGTTTAGGTCCCGGATATTCAGGATTGACGGGAACTACCGGGCAATATACCGTACATATCGTGCATTTGATGCACTGCTCGAAATTATTTTCACTTGTGCTTGTCATGATGTTCTATTTGCCTAGTATTGAATCAGATATATAGAATGCTGTCATTATTGCAACGCCTGCGCCGCATCCTTCGTGGAGTGGATTGAATCCTCCGAGAACGGAGCCTGCCGCATAGAGATTCCTTATGGATTCGCCGTTTTTGATGACATTGAACTTGTCATCCGTAGCTACGCCGAAGCCAATAAAGTTCTGCTTGCCGAAGAAATTCTTGTCGTACCAGTTGCCCCTGTCATTGTCGAAGATTACGTCGGCTCCGAATACCGGTTCCGTAACTTTGTCTATTTCAGCGATTATGCCATGTCCGAAATAGCTTCCGGACGCGAGAACATAATTGTCGGCAGTCAGTTCAATGTCTCCGAGATTGGTTGTCTTGATGGATGTGACTTTTCCGTCTTTGAGTTCAGAAGCCACGGCTTCGTCTCCCATCAGGAATGTGCCGCCTTTCGCTTCGAAAGCCCGTTTCATCTGCATTTGTGAGCGGATGCCCGGGACAGATGGTGGCAATGTGCCTATGAACAATGTCTTGATTCCGAGCTCTTCGCGTACTGCCTGGACGGTTTCATGATTCTTGAGACCGAAGACAGCCGGAAGTACGACCGCGTCGAATTTCCCTTTCGCCAGCTCCGCTTTGACGGCATTGACAAGAGTGGTACGCGCAGCGGCATTGTCCATGATTCTTGCGATATTGGACGCTCTCATCTCGCTCGGGTTGCGCCTGAGGTTGCGGATTTCGTCGGTCGTCACAGCGGTGATTTTGCATGCGGTGCCGCGTTTTTCGAAGGATTCGGCGATGAATGAGGTGTTGAAGTCGAGGAAGCCGTCAATATTGACTATCAATGCGTTGTCGGCGATTTTCTCGTCTTTCGCGATGACGGATGCGATGTCATCGATTGTCAGCCATGCCGGTTTCAATGCGCCTGAAGCCGAGATGACGTATCTGTTCTGTTCTGCTGTTCCTTCTACATTGATTCCGAGCGTGCAGAACAATCTTTTCGTCTCTTCTGCGTATTTTTCAATGTTTTCTGCGCCGATTTTCGCATAAGGATGTGTTGCGTCAAGTGACGGTATTGCTGCCAGTGGAGCGTCCACATCGGTGCCGTCGGGGAGTTTGGCCAGAAGTCCGAAGCCTCCGGAGAAGAAGTGCATGGCATTCTGTCCTGCGGAAACGATGGCGCATTTCTGTCCTGCTTCCTGTAATCTCAGACCGCATACGAGTCCGGCAAGACCGCCACCTATTATTATAGTATCAAATCTCATAATGTCTTAATTTTTATTCGAATACAGGTTTGTCAGGATTGATGTTCTTTTCTGTTTCGCTACCTATTCCCAGGCATTCGGAATATACCCATGCTGTGAATTCAGCCTCGCGCAATGTTTCGCCCCAGGCTACCGGATACATTCCTTTCCATCTTTCGTTCATGAATTTCGCCAAATCTGTCTTTGCTCGTTCCGTGCAGCCGTGTGCTTTGCTGAGAAGTCCCGCCGCGCGGCATGCGCAGAGTTCGCCTTGGCATGTTCCCATGCCTACGCGTGTGCGTCTGCGGAGGTCTACCAGATTGTGGACATCGAGATTGTCAATGGCATTCTGTACTTCGCTTTCCGGCACTTCCTCACATTCGCATACGAGGCTCTGCTCTTTTCTGGTTTCGAATTGGATTTTCGCTGCCATGCTTCCTGCACGTCCCGCCGTAGCTTTCTGGACGGTAGACGGTTTGGTCCATATCTTCTGTGACACTTCCTGAACATTGCCTTCACCGGAACCCGGCAGCGGAGTAGTGCGGGTCTCGCATTTCTTGTCAACGTTTAATTTTTCGCAGACAAGGTCGGTAGCCATTTCAGCCATCAGTCTGTAAGTCATCAGTTTACCACCGGTAATCGTGATGAATCCCTTGATGCCGTCACGTTTTTCATGGTCGAAGAGTACGATGCCTCGGCTGATGTTTCTTCCGCTGGTGTCTCCTTCTGCCGCTACCAACGGACGGACACCTGCATAAGCGCGGAGAATTCGTGTGGTATTCAGGCATGGCGCCAGTTTTTCACCTTCCTGTATCAGGAGCTTTACTTCGTCCGGTGTTACGTGCATGTTGTCACACTCTTCGTAAGGTACTCTGGTAGAGGTGGTTCCGATTACACAGACCGTGTCGCCCGGAACGAGGATATCAGCATTGGCCGGTTTTCTGCATCGGTTGAGCACGATGCTGTTTACCCTGTGAGCGAATATGAGGAGCGCTCCCTTGGCCGGGAACATGCTGATTTTCGCACCTGCCAGTTCAGCAATATGGTGTCCCCAGATACCGCCGGCGTTGACGGTGATCGGCGCGTGGTATTCCGCCGTTTCTCCAGTCTTGTGGTCAATGACTTTTACGCCCGTGATTTTTTCCTGGTTTCTGATGAAGCCTGTCACTTCGGTGTATACCAATACTTTGGCTCCGTGTAACTTGGCGTCCACTATATTTGAGGAACAGAGTCTGAAAGGGTCTACCGAGCCGTCAGGTACACGTACGGCACCGATGATGTCCGGATTTACCGAAGGCTCCATGCGGATAGCTTCCTTAGGGTCTATCACTTCTGCCTTGATGCCGGCTTTCGTACATGATTCCACGAATTTTGCCTGATATGCGAGGTCGTCTTCCGGGAGTGTGATGAAGAACCCGGATGTGTCGTCAACGCAGTGGTTGGCGATTTTCTTCAGGATCATATTCTCCTGGATGCACTCGGATGCTGATTCCTGGTCAGTTACGGCGTAACGTGCGCCGCTGTGCAGCAGTCCATGATTTCGTCCGGTAGCTCCGTCCGCAATGTCGTTCCGTTCAATGAGCAGAACTTTCAGTCCTCTCAATGAGCAGTCTCTTGCGGTTCCGGCTCCGGTGATGCCTCCTCCGATTATGATGACATCAAATTCGTTGTTGTTGATTCCGGCCATATAAATGTCAATGTGTTTACTCGTTTTGCTTTCGTTTCAAGTTTCGCAAGTCATCATGCTTGCTGGACGCCCTCCCGGGCTCTAGGGCAGTGTTTCGCGCCTGTGATACTCGGGTTTCGTTTCAAAACACAAAGGTAGTAAATTGTTTTCACTTCGAAAATGAAAGAGGGTGTTTTTTGGTCGCAATTTCAATATTTTCTAATATGTTTGTAAATCGCTTTTGTTTTCCGAAGGGTTTGTTTTAAATTTGTGAGATTTTTAAGGCGGGATTTTCTGCCGCGCCGGCTCTTTTGCCGGTGAGGAAAGTCCGGACAGGAAAGGGCACTCTGCTGCGGAAAGCGCAGATGGGAGTAATCTTATGTAGCCGTAACAGAAAATAACTGCCTGCCCCAGAATCTACTGGAGCAGGCGAGGGTGAAAACGCGAGGTAAGAGCTCACGACGGATGTCAGCGATGCCATTCGGGTACGGTACCAGAGCCTGCAAGACCAAATATACTGACAGATGAGGGCTGCCCGCCCGATGTCAGGGGGTAGGTTGCGCAGATAAATGGCAGATCAACACAGAAACCGGCTTACTTTCCCGCCTTTTTTTATTCTATATTATTTCGTCGTTTATATTTCTTCGTAGACAGCCTTATTCTTTTTCGTAGACAGCCTTGTTGTTCTCGGATTCCCAAATCTCGACCTTGTAGCAGTTTTCGGTCTCGTCGCATATCCATTTGGCGATATTCTCCGCCGTCGGGCTGAACGGCAGCACTTCATTGAGGTTCTTATGGTCAATGCGTGACATGATGTTCTGCTTTATGACCGTAAAGTCAGTAACCATCCCGTCCTCGTTCAAAGTCATTGACTTGCAATGCACTATCACTATCCAATTATGTCCGTGGAGTTCCTCGCACTTGGTCCGTCGGTCCGTCGTCACATAATGCGCTCCCGACACTTCAAATCTTTTGCTTACGTAATACATCGTAAATTATCATCTTTTCCTCAAAGTTAAGTAACATTCAAAAAATAACCTTCATTATCTTCAGGATTCTTTTCAGGCTATCTCTCTTTTCCGGTCAGTCATGTTACACTGTCTCTCTATACCCGGTAATCTTTCGCCGCCCTAATTCCTCCTCCCGTACGAGATAAAACGTTTTTCACGCACAAGACGACTTAACTTGCTGCTGACGTGCGTAAATCGCCCGGTTTTACGCACGTCGCGGCGCAAAAATCATTGGCCTTAAACTGAAAGCGGGAACAATGAGTCAGCCTCGTATTGGGTGATTCCGAGCAGTCGACGAATCTGTCCATTCGAGGCGTGATAGTCATAGTGGAGTTTATTCGCTGCATCGACGAGTTGCGATTTGGTCAGTTCTTGTACATTCGCAACCCCATAGGATGTTCGCAATAGTTTTGCCAGTTGTGCAAACAATTCCGAGTCTGTCAAGAACTCTCCGTCATCAAGTTCACATGCAAGTTCGCTATATGCTTCCACGTTTTTGGTCAACATGGAGAAATATTGGTGGGCGTCACGGAACATCGACATTCCCAACTGTATGGAACAATATGAAGAAGGCGCTATCATCCCGTCCGTGACTTGCATCCGTTCAATATTACCTGGTACTCGTCCGTGGAACAATTTTCGTAAGTCAGTATCCTTCAAATCTTTGACATTTTGAAATCCATATTGCTGCGTATTGAAATAATAGGCACCTGTTCCCCATGGATATGAGTAAGGTGTATGATCCGGATTAGCGACATAGCCATTTCTGTTGACATAGACGATAGTGTTTCTCAATGTCTTCAAATCATTGATTGCCTTGAGTCGCAACTGGAAACGATCAAATGGTTTCATATAGTGATTTTGACTGAGATAGCGTACAAGTCGTCGCCTGAAAGCCATGAAAAACTCTTTTATCTTCTCTTCTTCCCCGGCCAGGACAATATGAATATGGTTGTTCATTATCTCAAATGCGACAATGACAAGTTCTTGGAACTCAGTGCTGCATCTGGCCATAAGATTCATTGAATAACGGAAATCACTGTCATCCTGGAAAATGACGGGTGTTTCTTTCCCTGGAGTGTAGAGATGCCACCAATTATCGCAGTTATACGAAAACGTGGCTTCGCATTTTGCCTCAGCATCGCGAAAAGAATGTTTTTTCATAATGTTTGTTTTGTGACACGCAGATTATCCGGAATCTCACGCGTCGATTAATACTATATTGGTACGCCAATTTAGCAAATGTTTCCGATAAAACTATTGATGGCAGCTTATTTTATTCAATTTTCTGTAAATTTGTAAACTCCCGTGCGTGATAAAACGTTTTCCACGCACGTCATGCCCGAAAATGCTGCTGACGTGCGTGAATCGCCCGGTTTTACGCACGTCGCGGAGATGATTGCCATCTTTGTTTGCCGATTGACACAAATACATTAACTTTGTTAATAACAGATTAACAGATCAAAGGCAGTTGTAATGGAAAGTGGAAATTTCGAGTTGAATGTTGCCAGATTCATTGTAGAGAAGACGGACATGAGTCTGTTTCTCACCGGCAAGGCGGGGACGGGCAAGACCACGTTCCTGCGCGAGGTCGTGCGGAACACGAAAAAGAAATGCATCGTGCTGGCTCCTACGGGAATTGCTGCTGTCAATGCGGGGGCAATGACCATCCACTCCTTCTTTCAGTTCGGACTCGGGCCATTCGTGCAGGGAGTCATTGAACCGAAATCTGATTTCCGGATCAACAAGTCGAAATTGGAACTGATCCGTAACCTTCAGCTGCTGATAATTGATGAGATATCGATGGTCCGAGCGGATCTGATGGACCACATTGACGTGGAACTCAGGCGGATCCGCAGGAACAGCAAGCCTTTCGGCGGGGTGCAACTTCTCATGATCGGCGACTTGCTGCAGCTCCCGCCTATCGCTCACGGCAGTGAAGACGACCTGCTGAGACAATATTACAAGACATTGTATTTCTTCAGCAGCGCTGCACTTAAAAGCATGAAATACAGCTGCATTGAACTGAAAAACGTATATCGCCAGACGGACAGGCATTTCATAGATATCCTGAACCGTGCCAGAGAATGCACATTGACATATCAGGATATTGCCGACCTGAACGACCGGTTCATTCCGGGATTTTCACCGAAACCGGAAGAGGGTTACATCAGGCTGATGACGCATAACCGCCAGGTAGACAATATCAATGAAACGGAATTGGCAAAGCTTGACAGCCACGCATATACGTTCGAAGCTGCTGTAACTGGAACATTTCCGGAAGAGTCCTTTCCGACGGCAAACAGCCTGACATTGAAAAAAGGTGCCCAGGTAATGTTCATCAAGAATGACCCTGAACGGCGTTTTATCAACGGTACGCTGGGAGAAGTCAGAAGCATTGACAAGAACAGCATTGCCGTAAGGCTGGCAGAGTCGGGGAAGACGATTGATGTGGAGCCGATGGAGTGGCAGAATATCCGCTACCAGTTCGACGAGGAGAGCAAGGAGATATCATCCAAACAGATAGGCCGTTTCAAGCAGTATCCGCTGAAGGCAGCGTGGGCGATAACAATACACAAGAGTCAGGGACTTACATTCGACAAGGCCATAGTCGATGTGCACGCAGCATTTTCACCCGGCCAGGCTTACGTGGCGCTGAGCCGTTGCCGCACCTTGGAGGGACTGGTCCTGAGTGCCCCGATTTGCGCTTCGGTTTTCAGAAAGGACAATGCCGTGGATGCGTTTCTCAGCTACATTTACTGTCCGGTGGAAGAGCTCGCGTTTTCTTCCGGCTATGAGTATTTCGAGTACGAGAAAAAGCCTGAGCCAGAAGAGGTTGCGCCGGCGGCTGAGGTCAATGCCGATAAACGGGAAGTGCCTGTGGAAATCCCTGACACGGCTCTCGCGCGGGAGCTGAAGTCGTGGCGGTTCGAGCGCGCAAAGGAAATCGGCAAGCCCGCCTTTGTTGTCTTTTCAAATGCCGTTTTGGCCGGGATTGCGCATCTGCGTCCCACCACATTGACCGAACTTATGGAGGTACCGGGGATAGGTCCATCCAAGCTCAATGCTTATGGCGAGGAGATTGTCAGCATTGTCCAGAGCCATATGGAAGATGATGACCTCGGGCGTGGCGATGACGGTCAGGAAATCAGTCCGGCAGATGATTCCCATGCGCCCAAAAAGGAGAAAAAAGAGGAAATCCGCGACGAGTCCGGCAAGAAACTGAATACTTTTGAATATTCGTATTGGCTTTATAACCAGGGTAATACAGTGGAGCAGATTGCTGAAAAACGTGGCCTTAATCCCACTACGATTGAAGGTCACCTGGCACGCTACGTGGCTTCCGGAGACCTTGATGTCCACGAGTTTGTAGATGCGGATACCTTGGAGAAAGTGGAAGCATATTGCGAAAAGCATCCGGAAGAAAAAGCATTGAAACCGATTTTCGAGCATTTCGACGCCAAGATTTCCTACGGTGTCCTCCGCATGGCCATCGCAGCCATCCGGAAAGAATAATTCCCATTTTAGATATCCGTGAATCGCCCGTGCACTTAGATATCCGTGAATCTCCCGTGCGTAAAACCGGGCGATTTACGCACGTCACATCATTTTTGGGCATGCCGTGCGTGGAAAACGTTTTAATACGCACGGCGGGAGGAACCATTAATGCGAATATCACGAGGCGTTGGTTTTTCTAGTTTGCGAAATAATATTATCTTTGCCAATGTAGCGACACGTCATCTCAAATATTTGAAACTACGCTAATTGATTTTAGTTCGCACCTATAAATGTACCTTCTATGATCTCTTCCAATAAAACATTAAGTCTTCTAATTGCAATTGGAGCACTTTCGCTTTCATCTTGTTCTAAAGATGAGAATACGTCTACGGACAATTGTGCGGATAGATTTGTTGGTACGTATGCCGTCAGTGTTATTGAACAAGTCGTTTGGGGAAATGATTCAGGGACATTGACAGATACTGGAACGCTGATTATCTCGAAAATATCGGATGAGCAAGTGCAGGCAAAAGGCTTCTTCAATTGTGTAGGAGAAATTGCTAATTACTGCATTTATTTTGAATCGATAAGATCGTCAGATTCGGCAGGGTACATGACTACATCATTTGGACCTGCCACATTATCAGGCAATGTCCTGACAATGACCGCGGTTTCTACTGGAAAATTAGGACAGAACGGAGTATTATACCCATTTCGAAGCAATCAAATAATAACGGGTGTTAAACGATAATACATCTTTCTCAATGAACTGATATCCTGTTATGATTATTATAGCCTTTCTCTTACTCCTTGGTTTCATATGCCATCACCCCAAAATTAAAGGCAAAATCGGAGAAATCTATGTCACGATTTTTCTGAAAAGACTTCCTGAAAACAAATATAGAGTTATCAATGATTTGCTTCTAGCAAAGAATGGACATAGTACGCAGATCGATCATGTAATCGTCTCAATATATGGTATATTCGTGGTGGAAACCAAGTTTTACAAAGGTTGGATATTCGGCGGCGAAAATAGTGAGTATTGGACTCAAAATATTTATGGGCGCAAATATAAGTTGCTCAATCCTATATACCAGAATCAAGGGCATATACGGGTTTTGAAATCACTTCTTCAAGGATATGAACATTTGCCGTTTATATCCATTGTTGCGTTCTCGCGTCGTGCGACACTTCGCGTCAAAACCGAAACTTCTGTAATATACTATCACCAGATCCCCCGAGTTATTAGACGGACTCAAAATGAAGTTGTCTCTGAAGAGGAAGTCCGGCAAATTCATTCAATACTGCTTGCTAATAATACAGAGAAGAGAGTTGTAAAAAGACGTCATATAGCAAATGTTAAGCGAAATGCGCTTCGACGCGACAGAGCTGTTGCAAATGGCTATTGTCCAAGGTGCGGCGGGGTATTGACACAAAGGAAAGGTAAATATGGAAAGTTTTATGGCTGCTCTAATTATCCGCGATGCAAATATATGACAAAAAAACTGTAATATATTGTCATAATTATTCGTATTGGCCTTATAACCAAGGTGATACCGTGGCACAGATTACCGAAAACGTGGCCTTAATCCCATTACGATCGAAGGTCACCTGGCACGCTACGTGGCCTCCGGAGACCTTGATGTCCACGAGCTTGTAGATGCGGGTACTTTGGAGAAAGTGAAAGCATATTTCGAAAAGCATCCGGAAAGAATAATTCTCATTTTAGATATCCGTGAATATTCCGTGCGTAAAACAGGGCGATTCACGCACGTCAGCAGCATTTTCGGGCATGACGTGCGTGGAAAACGTTTTATTACGCACGGCGGGAGGAATCCCCGATACAAATATCTGGGGCGAGGAATTTTACAGTTTGCGGATAGTGTATTATCTTTGCCGGTGAAATGACACGTCACCTCAAAATCAAGAGCGCGTTGGCGCTTGTGTTGTTTGCATTCTTTTTTGCATCAACAAACCTCTTTACCCACGTTCATGAGGGTCCTGAGGGGCGTATCGTGCATTCTCATCCCTGGAGTGGCAAACCGCACAGTCACAGCGACTCTGAACTCCAGCTTCTGCAAGTCATATCTGCCAATGTTTATCTGGACAGCGGACAGGCTGAAATCGTTCCTGCAGAAAGTCGGGATTTCTCGGTACTGCTGATACCGGAACTTCCTGAAGTCATCCGGTCTTTATTCCATCATGTCCTCGGACTGAGGGCTCCGCCAGTGTCGTTATAAATCCATTCCTTTCCTTATTCATGCATACCAGTTTCCAGGTCATGCAGTAAATATTGATGTCTTTCGAACGAGAGACAACCCTCAAATTCGCACAAAGATTACCAAGTTATTATTAAAATTCAGCAAGCTTGACGACTTGCGAAACTTGTGTTACTTGAGCTAAAATAACGACACTCATAAATGAAAACAATACAATTTTCGGCCACGCTGGCAGTGGCTGCAATAGCCATGTGTTTCAGCGTACTGGCACATGCTCAGAACAAACTGTCGGATGCCAGCATATCCGGTCACATTATCGACTCCAAGACAGGGGAGCATCTCCCTTATGTGATGGTGATGGTTGGCGGCACTCAAATCGGCATCCAGACTTCATCATCCGGACACTATGTCCTCAGAAACCTGCCTCTTGGCAAGCACGATATAATAGCCTCTTTCGTAGGATACAAAGACTCTGCAGTTTCAATGGATATTGAAGCAGGAAAAACCTATGAAGTGAATTTCAGCCTTGAACCGGAATCACTCTCTTTGGACGGAGTGGTGGTGAGCGCCACCAGAAACCGCACGTCGAGGAAGATGGCCCCGGCATTGGTCAATGTCATTGACAGCCGTATTTTTGCCAGCACTTCCTCACCGACATTGGCGGAAGGCCTCACGTTCCAGCCGGGAGTCCGAATTGAAAACGACTGCCAGAACTGCGGGTTCACTCAGGCGAGAATCAACGGGCTTGACGGGCATTACTCGCAAATTCTCATTGACTCCCGACCGATATTCTCGGCATTGGCAGGCGTATACGGACTGGAGCAGATACCTGCGTCAATGATTGACCGTGTGGAAGTGGTGCGCGGAGGCGGATCAGCCTTGTTCGGCGCGTCCGCAATCGGAGGAACAATCAACATAATCACCAAAGAGGCAATGAGATCCGGCGCTGGAATCAGCCATGAACTCACGTCTATAGGTATGAGCGGGGCTCTTGACAACAACACCAGCGTCAATGCGTCAATGGTCACCGACGATGGAAGGGGCGGACTGTCCGTATTCGGGCAGAGACGCTCAAGGGATGGTTATGATGCTGACGGCGACGGATTTACGGAGATTCCTGCACTTAATACGATAACTATCGGTACACGGGGACACCTGAGGCTGAATCCTTTCTCGAAATTGAAGTTCGAATATCATGGTGTCAAAGAGTTCCGACGCGGTGGAGACCAGCTGGACCGACCTGCGCACGAAGCATTGATAGCTGAACAGACCGAACACATAAACAACAGCGGTTCACTCAGTTATGAAGGCCAGAGCCAAGATGGAAAACATATTTGGAATGCATATGTTTCCGCCCAGCATATCAGCAGGAACAGCTACTATGGCTCCTGGATGGACCCGAAGGCATACGGAAGGACTACGGACTTGACTGCAGTCGGGGGCGTGCAGTATTCGTACAAGTTCAATCGCCTGCTGTTCATGCCGTCCCAACTTACAGCCGGTCTGGAATACAACTTCGATGACCTGAAAGATAAATCGCTCGGATATGGTTATAAAACGGCTCAGAAGATAAATATCATAGGCTCTTACTTCCAGAACGAATGGAAAAACGAACATTGGGGTCTTCTTGGGGGTGTCCGCATTGACAAACACAACCTCATCCGAAGACCGATCTTCTCCCCTAGGGTCAATATCCGCTACAGTCCGTTCCGTGACCTGAGTTTCCGTGCCATTTATGCCAAAGGATTCCGTGCACCGCAGGCATTTGACGAAGACCTGCATGTCGCTGTTGCCGGCGGAAAACGTATACGTATCAAGCTCGCCGACAATCTCAGGGAAGAGAAGTCCCACTCATTCAGTGCATCAGCGGACTGGTATCATACATTCAACAATGTTTCCATCAACCTTATGGCGGAAGGATTCTACACTATCTTGAAAGATACATACTCCCTCAGGCCGACGGGAGACAAGGCCGACGATGGAAACAGCAACATCATGGAGCGTTACAACGGATCCGGAGCCAAGGTTTATGGCTGCACGTTGGAAGGAAAGCTGGCAATATCGACGGCGTTCAGCCTGCAGGCCGGTCTGACAATGCAGCGAAGCCGTTATGACGAAGCCCAGGCGTGGAGTGATGACGAGGCGGTCGCTCCGGTCCGTGACCTTTTCCGTTCCCCGAACGTCTACGGCTACATGGTGGCGTGCTATTCTCCATTCAAGAATTTCGACATTGATTTGTCCGGGACCTATACGGGACCAATGCTTGCCCAACACCTTAAAGGAAGCGGAACTGATGTCGATGTCGCCGTCAAGACCCCGTCATTCTGGGATATGAGCTGCAAAATCAGTTACGAATTCAACATAATGAAAATATGTCGCCTGAATCTCCATGCCGGAGTCAAGAATATTTTCAATGCCTATCAGAAAGATTTTGACCAAGGGGAGTTGCGTGACTCCGGATATATCTATGGTCCATCGCTTCCAAGATCATTGGTTGTCGGAATGGGGCTGAACTTCTAAGACAATAGAAAGGTTATCGCAAATTGATTCAAAATTTGCATATTTTGTGTCAAAAATTTTCATGCAAAAAATATCGTTTACATATCTTTGCGTATGGTATTTAACGAAAAGCTAAGATGAGTAACCGATTATTTGGATTTTTGGTCCTTTTGTTTTCATTGGCCGGACTTTTGGGCGTTTCTGCTGTCGAGCCAGGTTGTACACCTGCTCCCAGAAAGACATCTCATGGCGAAATCATGGTAGAATGGGAAGATGCCAAGCTGCTTGCGCCGGGCGGGTATGCGCGCGTGCACCGACTTAATGACGGAAGCTACATGGCTGTCTATTCCCGCGGAGGAAGCGGCTGCTTCAAGATCAGCAAGGACGGTTGCAGCACATGGTCGGAGGCACAGACTGCCATGGCTTACAACAGCTATATCGCCCCGGTCCAGGTCAATGTTTCCAATACGGAATTTGCGCAGCTCAGTGACAAGAATCCTTACCATCCGGGAAGAATCATCTATGCTGCGAACATCAGGCCTTCTGACAATAAAAGTTCACAAACGCCTTATACAATAGCGATTTCCACATCTGATGACATGTGCAAGACGTGGAGCGGCATCCGTGATGTCTACAAATCCAAGATTTGGGACAGGGATGTCCTCCGCGGTTGTTACGAACCATGCGTCCTCGAACTTCCGGACGGCACCGTGCAGATTTATTTCGCTGATGAGACGCCTTATTATGAAAGGAGATTGACATATCAGAACATTTCCGTCATCGAATCCAAAGACGGCGGTGATACCTGGGGACCTGCCAGGATTGTCTGCTACAATGAAAAATACCGTGACGGCATGCCTGTGGCAATGATTCATGGCGATTGGATTTACGTGGCAATCGAAGCCAACGGACAGAATGTCAAATTCCATCCGCAGATTGTATGTACCAGGATATCAGACAATTGGAAAACACCTGTATATGGATCGTCATTGAACCGGTTCGACCCTTTCAAGACCTCTATGGAAAGCGCATTCGTTTATGCGGGCGCCCCTTATATCATTCACACTGACAATTATTTCGTGCTCTGCTACCAGTCATCTGAAGGTGCATTGGAACCTACCACGAAGAACGCCGTGATGGAAATGGCTGTTTGTCGCATTGATGAAATGACCGGCCATGAATTCCTTACAATGCGGGAGCGCATCCGTCCATTTGAAATCGACCAGACCCGGGACAATGGCCTTTGGAACTCACTCTGTGATCTTGGTGATGACAATATATTGGCAATCACTCAATTAAGTGGTAACATATATATAAGGAAAGGTAAGATTATAATGAAGTGAATTAATCTCCGAGCCCTCTGACGAACCTAACTTCGGACCCCTAGACGAACTGTAAAATGACACGCAGAATAACCACATACCTGATGATTTCCGCAGCAATGCTGGCACTGGCGGCATGCACGGAATCCGCGCCCGAGCTGGAAACCGAAACCGTCTTCACTGCAGTTTCTGATGGAACTACGACCAAGACTGCTCTTGGAGAAAAGACAGGCGGGAAATATCCGGTCATCTGGTCGGAAGGCGACTGCATAATCGTCAATGGCGTCGTGTCAAAACCGCTCACTGCTGAGGCTGCCGGCTCGAACACTGCCACCTTCACGATGGGGAAAACATTGCCCCCTCCTTATACCGCCATATATCCGGCTGATGCACTGAATTCTGACCTCATCACAATAAAATCGGAGCAAATGCCCGCAGCCGGAAACTTTGATCCAGTTGCCGCAATAATGGCCGCGCAAAGCGAATCAACCGGTCTGCGTTTCCGCCAATTATGCGCGTACCTCCGAATCAAAGTGAAATCCCCGTCAGGCACCAGCCGCCAGGCGACCAAAGCCGTATTCAGGGGCAATGCCTCCGAATCCGTTGCCGGACAATTTTCATTCAATGTCAATGCCGGCAATCCTGTTCTTGGCAATGTCTCCGGAGATGGCGTGAAGACGATAACTTTGAAACCTGCAGGAGACGAAACCTCTCTTAACGACTTCTGCATTGCCATTCCGCCACAGATTTTCAGGGAAGGCTTCAGCATAATGTTTTCCGATGCCAGAGGAACATTCCTGAAGGCGACTACAAGCACACAAGTGGAGCTTAAAGCCGGCGTGATCACCAACGCACCTGAATTGACATTCACCGCGCTTGAAAATACAACTTCGGACATTGAGGAAGTCGATGGCAACATTCTCGGCATCACTTGGGATAAACCTGTCCTTGTTTCTGGTTGGTGCAGTGCTTACGGACGTGCGCACCGTCTGAATGACGGCAGGTTAATGATATGCTACTCAAATACTTGGCATGGCTATGCCCGTTTCAGCAATGATGACGGCGCCACATGGACCGGGGCGAAGATTGTCGTTCCGGCCTATAAGAAAGACAGTCTGTCACACAGGATGGACAATCCGGAATTTGCACAGCTCAGTGCCAGCAATCCCCATCATCCTGGACGTATAATTTATGCTGTGAATGAAAGAGTCAAAGATACCAAGGTCGCCAATAAAGACAAGACTGTCTATCCTTTCCATATCTCCATCAGCACTTCCGATGACAATGGCGCTACCTGGAGCAGCCTGAAGAGACTCTACTCCTCGAACAATGTTTCCGGATGCTATGAGCCTTTCGTGCTGGAACTTCCTGACGGTACCGTACAGGTCTATTTCGCAGATGAGACTCCTTATGCAAGCGATAAGATTACCTATCAGAACATTTCCGTCATCGAATCGAAAGACGGGGGCGACACTTGGGGAGAAAAACGGGTTGTATGTTATACGTTCAGGATGCGCGACGGGATGCCTACGGCTACTGTTTACAATGGCAATATCTATGTCGCAATTGAGGCGAATGGAGATGGCTATCAATTCTTTCCGCAGATCGTATATAACCAGGTTGCAGATAATTGGAGCCGTCAGGTCGGCGCGCCGAGCATTTACAGGTTCGACCCTTTCCAGAAGTCGCTCAAGAGTACTGAGATTTACTCCGGCGCCCCGTATCTGATACAGACTGACAATTATTTCGTAATGTCATATCAGACGACGAACGGCGCACCGCAAAGCACTCATGCCGAGCGATATAAACATACGGCGATGGAAGTCCAGATATGCCCGAAATCAGAATTCGTCAAGAATAAATTCAGTACGATGAGAGGAGTTTCCAGACCGTTTGCAATAGGCCTGTGCGAAATGGAATTCGCTTTGTCCGCTTGGTGGCGATGATATTCTTGCGGTATATGGTTCAGGTGGAAGGGATCATGAGGGCGATACTGGATATCTCTATGTCGTAAGAGGACGTATCACCAACAAGGTGTTCGATTTTAAATAAAATCTCATTTCCCGGTTATGAGAGGACGGAATATAATAAAGAATATTGCAGTTTCATTGCTGCTTGCTGTCGCGCTTCACGGCACGGCGCAGGCTGCTGTGAGCCAATATAAGTTTACTCATTTGACGACCGCCGACAGCGGGCTGTCATTCGATGGCGTAAGCAGCATCATGCAGGATTCCCGTGGATTTGTCTGGGTCGGGACCAGTCATGGACTGAACCGCTATGACGGCATGAAATTCGATGTCTTCTTCACTGATAAACTGGGACTTGAAACAGACTATGTCCGCTGTCTGGTAGAGGACAGGGACGGCAATATCTGGATAGGAACCGACAACGGTGTCTGCCGCTACAACTATATCCGTGACAAGTTCGAACCTATTCTCCTGAAGGCTGACGACGGCGAATCCATACGGGGCGAGATCCGGAGCATAACCACCGACAAGAACGGTCATATCTGGATGATTGTAAAGGGGCAGGGCTTGTTCTGCTACAACACGAAATATTCCCATTTGCACCATATCGGTTACGACACCTTGGGAATTTCCGGCTTCCGCAGGATTCTCTGTTCCAAGAACAGCGGAATATGGCTCTCGCGCTATCATTCACCGCTTTATCACTCTGCTTCAGGATTTGACAATGCCAATGACCTGGAACCGTTCAAGGATGGCGGATGGTTCGATTCCGATGATGTCGAAGGCATTTTCGAAGGAGCCGACGGACAGATTTATGTGGCAAGCACGGTCAAGGGAATCAGTGAAATAGACCCCATATCCGGTTCCATCCGCAGTCTGTTCCATCTTCCTGCCGGCGTGACGCTTCTGGATGCTTTCTTCGAGAGAGAAAGATGGATCTGGCTTTCCACATCTGCCGGCGTATGGAGATACGATTTGCATGGAACCGGCTCAAGGCACATTGAATATAATCCCGACGACCGTTTTTCATTGTCAAGCAGTTACGTCACATGCTCGTTCGTGGACAACAATGAGGGGGTATGGCTCGGCACGAAAGACAGCGGCGTGAACTGGTCCGGAATCGCGCAGACGAATTTCGAGAAATACTACACTGCTTCCGGTACATCGCTGGAAGGGTGCATTGTCAGCGGTTTCTGCGAAGAATCGCCGACCAAGGTTTGGGTGTCTACCGAGCAAGCCGGATTTCTGCTGTGGAATCCGGTAAATGCGACTGTTGAACGTGTAAAGATACCTGGAATACCGAGGACGGTCTGCTCACCTTGTATTGATGGCAATTCTCTCTGGTTCGGTTCATTGAGCGGAGTTTATAAACTTGATATCAAGACACTTGCATTGAAACCTTATGGCGGTATAATGCGGGACAGCGGACGTAAGGACCAGAAGGTTTATCTGGTTTACAAGACGAAGAAAGGCGATATTTATGCAGGTACGACACTTGGACTCTCCAGATACAATAGAGAAAAAGATTGTTTTGAGGACGTGAAATCCATTGACGGCGTGTTCGTTACCTCGATAGCCGAAGATGCCGAAGGCAATATGTGGCTTTCAACTTTTGCTTCCGGTCTATATCGCTGGAATCCATCAGACGGTGAAATGCTTCATTTTACCCAAGACGACGGCTCAGGTCTGCCGAGCAATAAAATCACTTCCGTACATATCGACAAGAAAGGTCGTGTCTGGGCAGTCGGATTCAGCCATGGCTTTTCCTTATATGATACCGGAACCGCCAAATTCACGACTTATGACCGGTCAGGATTCCCGTCAATGCCGTCGAATGTGTTTTTCTGTTGTTCCGAAGACAGAAGCGGTTCGTTGTGGCTGTCCACCGACAAGGGATTGATACAATTCGACCCTGAAAATTCCGGCATGAGACTGTATACAGATGTGGAAGGCCTTTTGGATACCAAATTGACCAACAGTACTTTACGTCTTACCTCCGGGAAACTCTGCGCCGGTTCTGACAATGGATTCATCTGTTTCTCTCCGACCAAAATGCGCTCCGGCGATTATCCGAGGATCGTGATTACCGGAATGCGTGCAGGGAATCAGATCGTGGACGGCGATGAAAACATTGACCTTGTGGATAAGATCAAGCTCCGTAACAACCAGAGTTCTTTCATCTTCGATTTTTCTTCTCCAGACATGCTGTCGGAATCTTCTTTTTGGATTCAATGTCGGCTTAAAGGCTATGACAAGGTATGGAGGGATATTTCGGTTTCTCGCAATGCCTCATGGTATAACGTGCCGGCCGGAACTTATACTCTGGAAATCAGGTCTTCAGCATCATCTTCAGAATGGCACGAAGCGCATTATCCGTTGGTAATCGTTGTGAAACCGCCTTTCTGGGCATCGACTTTGGGCATCACGCTGTTTCTGTTGTTCATACTGATGATCTATGCAGCGGTATTCGTGGTAATGCACAAAAAAGCGGAACGCAAACACCGTCAACTGGAAGAGGAATACCGTCGGACCAGGGAAGAGGAAGTCTTCCGGGAAAAGATCAATACCGTATCACAGATCGTAGGACTTCCGAAGAAAGATCAGACTTTCCTGTCAGAGTTCGACGGCATTGTCAGGGAAAATCTTTCCAATCCATTGTTGTCCAATGAGATAATAGCTGATAAAATGGCGGTCAGCCCATCCACTCTGGTCAGGCGGATAAGGCGTCTGCTGGAAACTTCACCTAACAACTATGTCCGAAATCTGCGGCTTGCCGTGGCTGCGGAAATGCTTCGGGACCCGCAAGGGAACAATATCTCTGAAATCTGCTACACAGTCGGATTTTCCAACGTCTCATATTTTGCGAAATGCTTCCGTGAGATGTTCGGAAAGACACCTACTGCTTATGCCGAACAAATCCGCGGAAGTGCGGCATCTGTTGCCGGACCTCCGGACAAAGAAAAAGATTGAATATTAAAAGACTGATAATCAACGAATAAAAATGAAAACGAAACTTTTGACATTACTCGCAATCGTAGCTATGCCGCTGGCATCTACGAATTGCGGGAAGGCGGAAACATCCGGCGGGACAGAACCCGAGCCCGTTCCGGAGGAAAATGTCAGCCTGTCCCTGAGCTCCGGAATCGCGTCCAAGACTGTTCTAGGAGAGTTGAATGGGGATGCCTATCCTGTATATTGGTGTGAAGGCGACCGGATTGCCGTAAACGGAAAACGTTCTGAACCTCTCCATGAAATCGGAGCCAGGACCGTAAAGGCGACATTCAATGTCGATGGCGTCAATGCTCCATACGGAGTCGTTTATCCGAGCTGGATATGTGATGCCATGGATTCTGAGAAAGCTGAGGTAACGCTCCAGACCGTCCAGAAATGGACACCTGGCTCATTCAGCAATGGCGCCGCCGTCCTATATGGACAATCTTCCGACAAGGAATTTGAACTGAAGAACCTTTGTGGAGTGGTACGCATTGCCATGGATTTCGGAAAGAATAAGATTGCCGGCATTGTCCTGAACAGTCTGTCGGCTCCGATTTCCGGCAAATTCGGGCTGAACCTTGGGACTGGCGCACTTTCTGCCATTGAGGGCAACAATAAAATCGAAATTTCTGTGCCTGACGCTGGCTTTGCATCTGGCAGTTCAGAAGCTGCGGAACTGAATTTCTGTGTCCCTGCCGGCGAATATCCGGACGGATTCAACATCACGCTCACCGACAGCTACAACCGTCAGATGGTCATTGAAATAAGGGAAAATACCCGTATTCCTGCCGGCGTGGTCGTCGATTGGGGAAAGCAGACTTTCGTGCCTGCCGGAGCGCTGATCATCACCGACCCGGAATCCTGGAACACTTTCGCCGATGCCGTCAATGCCGGCGACTATTCCGACTGGGTGGATCCTGAGACGGGCGAGGTCAATGTTGCCTCGAATATCGTCAATGCCGGAGATCTCACGCAGATTGAATCCTGGAATGGTGTGTTCAATGGCGGTGGTTACACGATTACCCGCAATGCAATCCATAAACCATTGTTTAAGAAAATTGCCGAAGGCGCTGTCGTTAAAAACCTTAAACTGGACGGATTGCGCAATGAACCCGGGGATAATTCATGTGCAGTCCTTGCCGGAACCAATCTTGGAACCATTGAAAACTGCGAAAGCAAGTCGAAACTCACCGTGACGGTGGACGCGAATTTGCATTTCTGCGGTCTTGTGGAAGCCAATGCCGGCGCTATGAAATCTTGCACGAACAGCGCGAATTTCGAAATCAACCTGCCTTTCACCGGGAATCATGAGTTGATCGGCGGAGGCCTTGCATTCAGACCTGATGCGGAAAGCAAGCTCGGCACCTTCGAGGATTGCAAGAACACAGGCAACATCACGATTCTGAAAAATGCCATTGCCGCTTCCGGCCTACATAAATGTGCCGTGGGAGGAATATTGGCATCAGCATACGGCGGAACCAAGGACGTTTTCGTGAAGTTGAAGAATTGTTCCAATGAAGGTAAGATTACATTGTGGGAGAATGAGTTGCAGAAATCAGGAGCGCAGGGAGCCTATGCCGTGGGAGGAATTGTAGGACGTATAGCTCCGTTGTCCGGAAATGCCGACGTAATGTTCGTCAGTCCTACGCCAACTGCCGGTTTTTATACGGAAATCACGGGCTGCACCAATTCCGGCACAGTCGATGCCTGCAGCAACATTGCCAGTGGCGCATCCGCTGCCATGTCAGGCGCGAGACAATTATATGTGGGCGGCATTGCCGGAATCGTCGTCGGCCTTAAGGAAGACCCTGCCAAGATTTCAGGATGTACCAATACCGGAGCCGTTCTTGCCGGAGGAATATCGAAACCATGTGCGCTTGCCGGCGGAATACTCGGCGGAACCGCATTTGCGGAAATAACGGATTGTACCAACGCCGGTTCATTCGGGATGACGAAAAACACATTGGCTCCTGTCAATGCGAAAATCGGAGCGGTCGGCGGTATAGTCGCCCATATCCTGAAAGTCACGCCTGTCCCTGTGCTCTCGAACTGCAAATCTACGGCGGCATTGCCTGCGGAAGCCGTGGACAAATGCTCAGGCGAAATCTATGCTACAGGAAACAAACCGACAATCAGATAGATTTATAAACGTACGCATATATGAAAAGAATACTCATATTTACTCTCCTGCTGTTCCTCTCTGCCACAATGTCATTTGCGCAGAGCATCAAGGTCAGCGGAACGGTTAAGGATAGCGAAGGCAATCCTATGCCGGGTGTATATGTGCTTGACAAACAGTCGAAAACCAAGGGAACGGCGACCGATACGGACGGAAAATATGAAATCACCGTATCCAAGAACGGCTTCCTGGAATTCAGTTGCCTCGGCTTCGAATCCAAACTCGAACAGGTGAACGGAAGAGTGAAAATCGACGTGGTCATGAAATCCGATGCCGCAAAGCTGGACGACGTGGTGGTCATCGCCTACGGAACCTCCAAGAAGTCCGACCTTACGGGCGCTGTTTCCGTAGTGGACATGAAATCATTGAACGATATTCCTGCAGCCTCGGTCAGCTCGGCCCTTCAGGGACGTGTGGCAGGTATGGACATGATGTCATCGACGGGAGAACCCGGTGCGGAAGCGTCCATCCAGATCCGTGGAGCCAGGTCCATCAGTGCGGGCAACGCGCCGCTGATTGTGGTGGACGGCGTAATCGACGCGGTTTCTGACCTCAATGAGATAAATCCGGCCGACATCAAGAGCATTTCCGTCCTGAAAGACGTGTCTTCCACTTCCCTGTACGGTTCCCGAGGTGCCAATGGAGTTATCCTCATTACGACAGAGCGAGAGACATCCCGCAACTTCACGGCCAATTTCAAGGCGGCTGCCGGTATATCCAAGATAGCCGGATCGCTCGATTTGATGGATGCGTCGGAATTTGCGCAGTACTGCAACATGACGCACTACATTTCCGAATACATCGGCGGAAAAGAAGATCCGTCACGTAATTTCTATTTTCCGCAAGACGAGGTCCTCGGCAAGGGAAAAGGTACGGACTGGATTGATGCGCTATCGCAAACCGGTGTGTATCAGGATTATTCATTCTCGGCACAAGGCGGTACCAATGTTACCAGGGCATCAGCTTCTTTCGGATATCATGACGAGAAAGGTGTCGTAATCGGATCCGGATTCAAACGTATCAGCGGCAGGGTGAGCGTGGAGACGCAGCCTCTCAAATGGATGCGTGCCGGAGCCCGTCTGTATTATGCAGAGCGCCATACGGACAAGTCCAGCGCCTCCATAACCGGAACCAGCAGTACGGCTGCCATATATCTAAGCCCGCTGCTCGGCATCAATGACACATGGAATACTTTCGGTTCGGAATACGCTTCAGGCGGAGCACCGTTCAACAATCCATATATCTGTGCCAAGCAGATCAGCTATGATGTCAAGCAGACGAATCTGAACCTCCTGCCGTGGGTGCGTCTCATATTCAGCCGTTTCGCCTCATTCGTAAGCAAGTTCTCGTTTACTACAGATGCTTATCAATCATTGCGTTACGCGCCTTCAACCCTTCCGGTGGCACAGCGTAACCTTACCGGAGGAACGGCGACGGCGATACGCCATGACCGTCAAGTCCTCCTCAGTGAGAATACATTTACATACGACCGCACATTTGCCCGCCGTCACACCATGAACCTGCTCGCAGGCTTTACGGCAGAACGTATGAACCTGAATTACAATTGGTTCAATGGCGAAGGCTATATGGATGACAATGTCACCTACAAGAATCTCGGCGGCCTCCTGGATGAACGTTGCACCACGAACCGCAGCTACGAGAACATAAAGACTTCAATGTCTTTCCTCGCCAGAGTGAACTACGACTACCTGAAGAAATACTATCTGACATTGACAATGCGTGCCGATGGGGCTTCGAACTTCGCTGCGAACCGCAAGTGGGGAGTGTTCCCGGCCGCAGCCGTGAGATGGAACATCAGCAGGGAAAATTTCCTGGCAGGCGTGTCCTGGCTGGACGACCTTTCGCTCCGTGCAAGTATCGGCCGGAGCGGCAATGATGCCATCGGCACCTATATGTCCCAGTCGACCCTGACCTCCGACAAGGGAGTATGGATGCTGGGGGATTACCGCCCGATCGCATACTACGACACCCGTCTGAGCAACGGAAACCTTACATGGGAAACGACGGACTCATACAATGTCGGTCTCAATTTCGTAGCCTTCGGAGAAAGGGTGAATCTCGAAGTAGATGCTTATCAGTCAAATACTTCCGACCTTCTTCTGGCGATGAAGACTAACCAGTCCACGGGATATGACACCTATTTCACCAATATGGGAAGCACCCGCAACAGAGGCATTGAAGCAACTCTCACGACCCGCAACATCATCTCGAAAAAATTCTCCTGGAGCACGATGCTTACCGTTTCGCACAATGACCAGCGCGTGATCGATGCAGGAGAGGACCGTCTCGTGCCGACTTATGTGAATTTCCGCAATACCACGCAGCCTCTGTACGGCTACCGTGCCGGATATCCTTTGAATTCCCTCTGGGGATATCAATATGCCGGCGTATGGCACAGCAAAGATGAGATTGAAAGGAACAAAATCACCAAGACATACGTCAGTTCCGGTTCTTCCCAGCTGGGAATCAGCCGTTTCGTGGACCAGAACAATGACGGCCTGCTCGACCAGAACGACCTTGTCTACCAAGGCAATTCTGATCCGGTCCTCTATGGCGGCTTGCAGAACAATTTCACCATCGGCAATCTCTCATTGAAAGTTTTTGCCACCTGGTCACTCGGGGGAAAGATATACAATATCAGTGAAATCCTTGCAGGAAGCGGCTCCAGGGCATACAACAAGTACCGCTTCATGCTGAATTCATGGGACCCGGAACTGAATCCTGACTCCGATATCCCTCGTGCCGGCAAAGAGGATTACAATGCCAGCGACCGCATGATATATGATGCGTCTTATGTGAGACTGAAAGAGGTATCATTGAGCTACCGCTTCAACATTGCCAAGAACTGGTGCAAGAGCATCATCGTGGGCGCGAGCGGCGAGAACCTGCTTCTTTGGAAGCGCTATAACGGATTCGACCCTGATGTCTCCACAAGTTCCGTGACACGTCGTATCGATGATGGCGCATTTCCTCGCCCGAGAACATTCGTGATTAATCTTCAGATGAACTTCTAGAATATGAAAAAGACAATTGCAATAGCTTTGCTGATCTTCGGCGCAATGTCATGTTCGCTGAAGGAAAAGATTACGTCCTACACTGAAGGTGACAAATATTACCGCAGTGTGGAACAGATCAAGACAGGACTCAATGCCTGCTATTCTCCGCTGAAGCTTATCTATACCAATATGGGCTTCTGGGAAATGTGCGAATGCGCTACCGACCTGATGTATCTGAACATTGACAATCAGATAGATGCGGTCTGTGATATCGCCCCGGCCCGTCCGGGTGCCGCATCGCTTGTCTGGCAGCGCGGCTATCAGGGCGTGTCCCGTACCAACAATATGATATTTTACACGGACAGGGCAGTCTCTGAAGGCTATATCAATGAAAACGAGGCCGCTCCTCTTTATGCGGAAGCCGCAGTCCTCCGTTCATTCTACTGGTATATCCTGACTTCCACGTTCGGTGACGTGCCTTTCTATACGGAACGAGTCACGGAAGAAAACAGGACGAAAATAGTGAAGCTACCGAGGATGTCAGCCACGGAAATCCGTAATTTCTGCATTGAGGATCTCCGAAAGAATCTTTCCGCCATGCCTGCACGCAGGACATACGATTCCGGCACCGACTACCGCGTCAGCCGTGCATTGGGCCTTATGCTCGGCGGCAGACTCTGCCTGTGGAACAAGGATTGGGACGGAGCATTGGAATTCTTCGGGCAGCTGGAAACCATTTATGGCGACCTCTCGCAGTATCCTCTCTCCGACGTGCCTTTCAGCGTGAAATACAGCCGCGAATCAATATGGGAAGTCCCGAACATCTATGAGGCCAACGGTCTCCAGATTGTCGGTACGCTGGCGAGCTGGACCACTCCTTTGCGTGCTCAAAACATTGTCAGTGACGAGTTTGCGCAGGAGGATATCATCTCCGACATCTACTATGGAATCGGCATTCCGGAACTTGGTTCCCATGCGATGACATATACGTCAGTGCGTCCTACTCCGTTCCTCTGCCAGAATCTGCTCCCGTACCTTTCTGATGACCTCAGGTCCGGGGAGTATTCGAATTGGTCCAAGACCGCCCGCGGAGGGTCCGGAAACCTTGCTTGGAGATGGCTGGGCTATGACCCGGACGATGCCGGAAGGACCGGAGAAAAGCAGGTCATGTTCTTCGGTTCCAAGAATGCCGACGGGACATGGTCCAGGATGAACCAGTCCAGCACTCCATGGCTTGGCAACAAATTCTGGTGTCCGGACATGAGAAGCACCCGCGACGCGAACAATTACAAAATTTTCCGATACGCAGGCGCTGTCCTCGGACTTGCGGAAGCGAATCTGATGAAAGGCGACGTCGCATCGTCCCTGCATTATCTCAATATGGTACGCAGCCGTGCGGGCCTGTCTGACCTCAGTCTTGCGGATGTCGGCGGCAATGCTGACCTCCTTATGGAAGAAATCCGTCGCGAGTGCGCGAAGGAGCTTCTGGGCGAGTACAACCGCAAGTTCGACCTTGTGCGCTGGGGCATCTGGTATGAACGCACCAGACAATACAACACCGGCTCGCTCATCAGCCAGAATGTCCGCCCGTGCAACCGTTATTGGCCGATACCGGCAGACCAGGTCGCAGCATCCGGCGGGGTGCTCACCAACAAGGAATACGGCGAGTAATATATAAATGTCAATGCAATGAAACAATTATTATATAAATCAATGTCAATACTGGCCGCTTTGGCCGTACTTGCATCATGTGAGCGCAAGCCGGAGTTCTCCGAGGTGACCGAACTTGGCTGTGCCAGGAATGAAGCAGTCGTGGATGCCGCCGGGGGAGAAGCCATATTCAGCATCATTGCTTCCGGCGAAGTATGTGCCGAAGTTACTGAAGGAGCGGAGTGGGCCAGCCTGTCGGAATCCAGCTGGACCGGCGATGCCGACCTCTGCATTGCTTTCGGAGAAAACAGTGGCCGTGAGCGCAAGGCGGACGTGCTACTGACCAGCGGGCACCGTAAACTGCAACTTACTCTTATCCAGAGCGGTGCGGAAGACGCTACCTTCCATTTCAAGGAAAAGAATGTGACCGTTCCGTTTGAAAGCGGAGCGCAGACAGCCATATTCGAAACCATCATCCCTGCAGATGAAATCAGCGGAAACGTGATTTATCCTGACGGGGGAGACTGGATCGAGGAACCTCTTGCGGACGTGAATGCTGACGGCACTTTCAATTTTGCAGTGAGGGAGAACCTTGGAGACTCTCCGAGGACAGCAATAATCGAATTCACCGCCAAGGACAATGTTGGACGTCAGCTTGCCGCCAGGCTCTATGTCACGCAGGGAGTCCGCGGAGAGGTGAAAACCATACCTCTCACCGTCGAGGGGCTGCGTTCGCTCAGCCTTGAAAACGGAGACATTGACCCGCAGGGTGTTATCCAGAAGCCTTATGCCCTTACCGGTAGGGTGATAAGTGATGATTCCGAAGGGAATGCCGCTCCGAATGAGAACATGTCGGTAATCATCCAGGACTTGACGCTTTCATCAAGGACAGTGTATCTCCAGAGCAGCGAGGAAGGTGAGTATTATGGCGTGAAACTGGTTTTCGAATCAGCGGATGCCATGTCATTGGACCGCTACGACCTTGCTACGATTTCATTGAAGGGACGCAAACTTACCGCCGGCATTGATCCGGAATGTTATACGGTTTCCGGCCTGAAAGCATACGATATCGTGTCTTCGGCTGCCGGGACTTCCGCTGATGTTGTTCAGCGCACGAAGAGTATCAATGAATTGTGCGACAGCGATATAAACACGATTCTTACGCTCACCGACTGTTCGATTCCTATTACGAAGGGTGCTTTCGTCCCGATTGACAATACCCGCTCCAGCATCATCAACAAATATCCGATGCCGCTGTTGGACAAGCATGGCAATACCATCTATCTCCTTACGAACACGACCGCCGCATGGGCTCGTGACGGCATGGCCCTTCCATGGGGGAGCGGAACCGTCACCGGTATCATTGTCAATGAAACTTGCGACAATTACGAGTGGGACAGTGCCACGGCTGCCATGGATTCCCGGCTTGCGGACTATGTGACGGGACTCGGCAATATAGGCAGATACCAGATCCGCCCGCAGCACCGCAGCGACATTGCTCTTGATGGTGAACCGTTTACGAAGATTCTTTGTGAATGGACCAGTTTCGCCGATGTGAAAGAAAAGCCTGGCTTTACATATTCGACCCCTGAACTAAGGGCGATTTCGCCAAGTCAGGACTGGAGCTCGCTCGGACCTCTTTCCGGTTCTGCATCAGGCATTGTCCCTCAGTCGAAAGGCCCTGCGTGGATGGGCGCATACTGGTGCTCGGGGAACCATGCGGACCCTAAACTGGAAGAGTATTATTGGCAGATACAGTTCTCGACTGCGGACCTGAGCATTGCCAATGCACCGCTGTCCGTACAGATTGCAGCGTTCAATACCGTGGGAATGGATGTGGGAGCGCCGCGCTACTGGTGGCTGAAATATTCGTCTGACGGCGAGAATTGGGAAACCCTGAAGGCAGATTCCTACACCGGGGATATCGTACAATATACATCTGTCGGGAACGAGTGGACATATTCGGTGCCGGACTATCCGAAGAACGGGGCATACCGCCAATATCATTGCCCGGGCGCGAAGAACATGTCGTTCACTCTGCCGGTTTCCGCGGAGCTTTTCGGAAAGGACAATGTCTATGTGCGCCTGATGCCGGCAAAGGATGTTTCGGGTTATGATGCCCAGATTCCGATATCGTATGATGGTGCCAAAATCCAGAATGTGAAGCGCGCATGCATTTCTTATGCGGCGGTTAGATGCAATAAGTAAGTAATTAACAATAAATATTTTATCATGAAAAACACTGAAACTAAAATTATTCTTTCGGGGGGGGGTGGATACTATTCTCCGAAGCTGGAAGTAATCGACTTCAATCCGGAAGTCGGCTTCTGTCAATCTGGCCGTGGAGTTGCTACCAATGATGATTTGACGGAAGAAGAGGGACCATTCTTCGAGTGGGACAGTAACCTTAAATGAAATTGAAAATGAAAAGAATATTTGATTTCATGACTGCTGCGGCAGTCGTCCTTGCCGTCGCAGGATGTGCCAAGGAAATTGAAGGAGAAATACAGGCTCCGGAACAGCAGGAAGACGAAGCCGGGACAATGGTGATCGGCGCCGAACTGTCGGATTCTCCTGATGTTGATGATGTTACCAAGACATTGGTCTCGGACAACGGCGACAAGACTTACTCCGTATTCTGGGCTGACGGCGATCAGATTCTGGTGAATGGCGAGACCAGCACGAACATTGACATTGATCCTGATAACAAGAAGAGTGCGTCATTTACACTTCCTGTGGTGGAAGCTCCGTATTGCGCGGTTTATCCTGCGGGTCTGTATGTTAAAGACTCATACAAGACTGTGAAGGAAGACTCTACCGTTATTGAAATCACGATTCCTTCCACGCAGACGTATGTGGAGAATGGCTTCGATCCGAATGCTGCGATAATGACCGCACGTGGCGAGGCCGGGGGAGGTCTTGCGTTCAAACATGCCATGGCTTATCTGAAAGTTGCGGTCACCGGCACGGCGGTCAAGAGCATACGTGTCAATGGCAATGACAATGAGGCTCTCAGCGGTGCATATATTATTTCATACTCCAATTCCGGAATCGCGTTCGGACCGAAGAAAAATGAAAAAGGCAAGGCGATAGGAAATACCTCGGCCACCATTTCCTGCGGAGAATCCGGTGTAGCCAGTGGAACTCCTGTCTTTATCGCAATACCTGCAAGGGAGTATAAAAGCGGATTGACATTGACTATCGTAGATTCGGAGAATCACTATCAGGTGGTGCACAGCATGAAGACTTTCACTGCCGTTCCGGGAAAGGTCTATCCTACGACAATTACCTTCAATGCTGCCGGGACTTATCTGGAAGGCGGTATTTATACCGTTGAGGACTGGAATGGATTCGTGGCTGCCGTAAATAATGGTGACTGGTCAGCCTGGAGGAAAAATGTTGATGGAGAGGACGGCGTGCATCTTATGGCTGATATTTATTCTTCGACGAATCTGCCACGTACCAATGACATAATTGAAGGCAGCAAAAGTAAATGTGAGTGGAATGGCGATTTTTATGGTCATGGTCACACCATTACGCACGCTGGAACCGAACCTCTGTTTCTGCATGTCGGCGAGTCTGGAAAAATTATGGATTTGAAGGTTGCCGGTGATCGAATTGCCAATACCAACAACGGGTGGCCTGGCGTGTTCGTTCTTAACAATAACGGAGAGATCAACAATTGCGAGAGTAGTGTCGATATTACACTTGAAGGGAATAGTACGAATGCTTCCACCATTTGCCGTAGCAACAATGGAAAGATTATCAATTGCAAGAATACTGGAAAAATTACAATCAAGAATCCTACGGCTGAAGTGAAAGTCGGTGGAATTACGCTGTACAGTTCCGGAACGATTACCGGGTGCACGAATACGGGTGCTATAAATGTTACCGGAGTGGATGTGAATTGTCTTGTTTCAGGTGTGGTTCTGATGGCCAGCGGTAAGGTGAGTGACCTTGCAAATGAAGGGAATATGACTATCGAGGCCAATCTTTCCGCCACTCGGGAAATATATATGGGAGGAGTTATCGGCAAATGTGAGACTCCTGAAATAAATATTATCCCTGCCGGCAATGTGGTAGGAGAAATCTTCAGGTGCAAGAACTCCGGCAATCTTAAAATCCAGAAGTCCGGTGCCTTCCATATGAAAGGTGGCTGTCTTGGCGGTGTCGCAGCGTCTGTGAATGCTGGGTCCACTACCAAGGATTGCACAATCTTCGATTCTTGTACCAATTCCGGAAGCATTTCTTTCTACGAAAAGGAGACGATACTTGATAAAAACGGGTTTCCATATGGCGCTTATGCCGTCGGTGGAATTTTGGGCAGATGTTCTGTCGTGAAAGATGTCTATTATGATTTTGGAGCCAAGTCATACACTGTCATCAGAGTTAATTGCGTGAATACCGGTAATATTGACGTCTGTACCGCCAATGGGCAGCCGATGACAGATGGTAATTCCGGGGCTCGGCAGACTTATGTGGGTGGTATTGCCGGATTCGTAGGCGGCGGTGTGGTTCGTGGTAACAAAGCATCCACATCTGCCTACACTATTAAGCTGGGTTCACTTTATGGCGGAATATGTGCCGGTGGTATTTTGGGAGGTAGTTATGCTACCCGAGTTGATGATGTAGCATCCTACGTAAACGTGAATTTTGCAGAATCTGATAATACTTATGTAACGCCGACGAAGATTGGCTATGTGGGAGCAGTTCTCGGCTGGGCTGCGTCTAATATCAGTATTAACAATGTCAAAGCTGAGGCCTCCTTCGATTTCTCTGCTGGACTTACGAAAGAAAACTTTAAATCTGGTTTTGCCGGCGTTAAGTCAGGTTTAACTTTGACTGTTTCTGGCTGTACATATAAAGGGAATGCTGTCGCAGCTACCGACATCTATGGCGGCGGAACCAAAACCATCAAATAATCATGAAATCATTAAAAGCATTGACAATACTTGCGCTGGCGGCGGTTATCGGCTCCTGCAATGAAGTGCAGCCCGTCGCACAGCGTTGGTCCGAAGAAAAGGCCAATGAATGGTATGCCGCCAGGGAGTGGCCTGTGGGCTGCGACTATGTTCCGGCATATGCGGGCAACCAGATTCAGATGTGGCAGCCGAGCACATTCGATCCGGCGGAGATAGACAAGGAACTGGGCTGGGCCGAGGACCTGGGGTTCAACAGCGTCCGGATCTTCCTTCATGACAAGGTCTGGAGCGCCGACCGGGATGCGTTTTTCGCCAACATTGAAAAATTTCTCGAAATCGCTGACAGCCACGGCATCAGCAGCCTTGTGACCCTCTTTACGAACGGCGGTTCACGTGACCGTTATGTGGACGAGAAAATTTCACCGATTCCCGGCATCCATAACGGCATCTGGGCCCAGACTCCGGGGATAGAAACTGTCAATGACCCGTCACAATGGGGTTGGGTCAAGAAATATGAACAGGACGTGCTCGACCATTTCAAGGATGACAAGCGTATAATCGCATGGTGTCTTTACAATGAGCCCGAGAACGTGCCGGCATGCCATACCTATCCGCTGCTGAAGAAAGTGTTCGAATGGGCTAGGGAAGTCAATCCGTCACAGCCGCTTACAGCGCCGATCTACACCAGGCCGTTGAGCGGCAGCGGAAACCTCACCACGCGTTTTCCTACGGTCACTTTCCTCTGTGAAAACTGTGACGTGCTCAGCATCCATTGCTATCAGCCGGCAGAGGAAATGCAGAAGTTCGTGGACCTGATGAAGACTTTCAACCGTCCGATTTTCTGTACGGAGTATCTTGCAAGACCTTTCGGCAGCACGTTCGAGACCGTTCTTCCGGTGCTGAAAAAGTACAAGGTCGCAGCATACGATTTCGGACTGGTCCGGGGCGCGATGCAATGTCATTATGAATGGAACAAGGTGGACAAGGACGGCAACAAGATTCCATATACGGAAGAGCCGGACCCTTGGTTCCATGATATTTTCCAACCCGACGGCACGCCTTACAGACCGGCTGAGGTGGAATTTATAAAATCCATGACCGGACGCGACTAGAACTCCGTAAGTTAGGGAACTTGCGGACCGGACATATTATCGTAAAAGAAGCATTTTGTGAGGAAAGTTTCCCCGAAATGCTTCTTTATCTGTAAAAAATGGTTAAATTTGTACCCCTGTTAACGATATATAAACAGATATGAACACAAAATACGTCTTCGTAACAGGAGGTGTGGCTTCCTCACTTGGTAAAGGAATCATTGCCGCATCATTAGCTAAACTTCTGCAAGCCAGAGGGCTGAGAGTCACCATTCAGAAATTCGATCCGTACATCAACATTGACCCGGGAACATTGAACCCGTACGAGCATGGCGAGTGCTACGTGACCGATGACGGAGCCGAGACCGACTTGGACTTGGGACATTACGAGCGCTTCCTGGGTGTTCACATGACCAAGGCTAACAACGTTACTACAGGTAAGGTTTATTATACCGTTATCAACAAGGAGCGTGAAGGCGCATATCTCGGAAAGACCGTACAGATTATTCCGCATATCACTGATGAAATCAAGAGGCGTATGCTTCTGCTCGGCAAGTCCGGCAAATTCGATGTAATCATCACTGAGGTCGGCGGAACTGTAGGTGACATGGAGTCGCAGCCGTTCCTGGAGGCGATCCGTCAGCTTCAGTGGGAGCTTCCAGAGGAAGACCTCGCCAGCATCCATTTGACACTCGTTCCTTATCTCCGTGCTGCAAAGGAGTTGAAGACCAAGCCGACACAGCACTCCGTACAGATGCTTCAGCAGGCCGGTGTGCATCCTGACGTCATCGTATGCCGTACAGAAAAGGAACTTACTCCGGAAATCAGGAGAAAAGTGGCATTGTTCTGTAACGTGAAGCCGGGCCATGTGATCCAGTCCATCGATGCTCCGTCCATCTATCAGGTTCCTCTGAACATGGAAGGCGAGCGTCTGGATGAAATGATATTGAGCCATTTCCATATCAATGACCTTCCGGAGCCTGATTTTACCAATCTCAAGGCTTTCCTCGACAGGTTGTATCACCCTAAGCATCAGGTGGATATTGCACTTGTCGGCAAATACGTGGAACTTCAGGACGCTTATAAGTCCATCCTTGAATCTTTCGTTCATGCAGGTGCTGCGAACGAGTGCAAGGTAAACGTTCATACAGTCCAGAGCGAATTCATTGACCCTTCCAACATTGAAGAAAAAATCGGCGGTATGGACGCGATTCTGGTTGCCCCCGGTTTCGGCGAGCGTGGACTTGAAGGCAAGGTTACCGCGATCAAATATGCGCGTGAGCACAACATTCCGTTCTTCGGAATCTGTCTGGGTATGCAGATGTGCGTCGTGGAATTTGCGAGGGACGTGCTCGGCATGAAAGAGGCCGCTTCCACGGAGGTGAATCCTTCCACTCCATATCCTGTCATCAACCTCATGGAGGACCAGAAGAGCACCACGATCAAGGGCGGTACAATGCGTCTGGGCGCTTACGAGTGCCAGCTCGACAAGAATTCTCTCGCATACAAGATCTATGGCAATGAGATTATTTCCGAGCGCCATAGGCATAGATATGAGTTCAACAGCGACTTCCTCGCGCAGATGGAATCAGCAGGATTGAAAGCTACGGGACGTAACCCGGAGACCGGTCTTGTGGAAATCGTCGAGATTCCTTCACATCCGTTCTTCATCGGCGTGCAGTTCCATCCGGAATACAAGAGCACCCCTGAGAAGCCGCAGCCGATATTCGTCGCGTTCGTAAAGGCAGCGATGGAATACCGCAAGCAGAGAGGCGAGGAGGTTTCACTGTAATCAGATATGGGAAACCGTCGTATGGGCATAAGTTTCATAGCGTCAATGTTGACAATGACATTGGCGCTGTCTTCTTGTGCCAATGCTTCCGGTTCCGGATCTGCCGCTTCCGGCAGCAATGTTTCCGAGGTCCGTTCCGGGCAGGGGACTCCGTCCAATGTTTCCCGCGCCAAGGTTAAGAGCTATAAGATTCGGATTGTCAATGAATTTCCTCATGATGTCACGTCTTATACGCAGGGGCTTTTCTTCTATAATGGCGAAATGTATGAAAGTACCGGGCTGAACGGCAAATCCACTTTCAGAAAGGTGGATATCAAGACCGGCAAGCCTCTGTATCGCCTGGATTTCGACAAGAAGTATTTTCTGGAGGGGGCCGTGGAGAAAGACGGCAACATCTACATGCTCACATGGATGAACGGCGTGGCTTTCGTGTATGATGCCCAGACCCTGGAATACAAGTCGACGTTCTCTTATCCTCGTGAGGGATGGGGACTTACGACCGACGGCAAGAGTCTCATCGCGTCTGATGGCACGGCGAATCTGTATTTCATGGATGATTCGTTCAAGACCGTGCGCAAATTGACGGTGAAACTGAACGGCAGGCCCGTCCGTGACCTCAATGAGCTCGAATACATCGATGGAAAGATCTGGGCCAATGTCTACCTGACAGACATGATAGTCATCATCGATCCGGCTGACGGCAATGTTACCGGCATCGTGGATTGTTCAGGTCTGCTCCCGGAAAACTTGCGGACGGAAGATACTGATGTCCTGAATGGCATCGCCAGAAATCCGGTTGACGGTAAACTTTACCTGACCGGAAAGAATTGGAGCAGGCTTTATGAGGTCGCTCTGGTGGAGGTTAAGTAACAAATTGACAGAGAATTTGAGATATTATTGGGATTTTGTTGAAAAACGGTGCAATATGCTTGAAATTGTCTTGCTGAATTGTTATATTTGCATAGATAAAAAGTAGAAAAGAAGCCGTGAGGCCCTATTTATATCAGTTTTTATTAGAGGACGGCTGTGCTCCATCGGAGTGCAGCCTTTTATTTTGGTTCCATCTAAAACGTTTGATCGGAACCAAATGCCGTTTTAGATCCATCCCGTTCCATCTAAAACGTTTTCGCGGAACAAAAAGCTCACGGATGCTGCCGGTGCCTGTAACCAAGTTTGTTCGGAAATATCGGTAAATTATTGCTAAATTTGTAGGATACAAAAAAATTGATGTCAATGAGAATAGATATACTTACGGTGGTGCCGGAACTTCTGGAGAGCCCTCTGGGACACTCGATTGTCGGAAGGGCGCGGAAAAAAGGATTGGTGGAAATCAATGTCCACAATATCAGGAAATACGGCATTGGCCCCAGAAGCACGGTGGACGATTATTGCTATGGCGGGGACGCCGGTATGGTGATGATGGTCGAACCTGTGTTCCGGATGATAAATGAACTGAAAGCCGAGCGCGACTATGACGAAATCATATACATGTCGCCTGACGGAGAGCAGCTTACGCAAGGTATATCCAATGAACTTTCGCTGAAAGGAAACATCATTATCCTCTGCGGACATTACAAAGGCATTGACGAGAGGATTCGTGAACATCTCATTACCAGGGAGATATCAGTAGGGGATTACGTGGTCAGCGGCGGCGAAATACCGGCTGCGCTTCTTGCGGACTCCATAGTGCGCCTTATACCGGGAGTGCTGACGGACGAAACATCGGCATTGAGCGACAGCTTTCAGGACGGCCTGGTTTCCCCGCCGATTTATACGCGCCCTGTGGACTTCAACGGATGGAAAGTTCCTGATGTGCTTCTCAGCGGCAATCCTAAACTGATCCAGGATTGGCAGATGCAACAGGCACTGGAACGAACAAAAAAGCTCCGTCCTTACCTTCTGGATGACAAAAACGCAAAATAAAACGAAATATTTTAACAATTTGTTTGCAGATTAAAAAAATCGCGCTAAATTTGCATTGTTTTAATAAAACGTTAAAGTGATTTTTTTAAATCGTTAGCCGGGAGGCTATAACCATACAAATAATTACACCAATAGGATTAGTCCTTATACGGTAGACTATATTCTTTAAACGAAGTAACACACTCTAATAATTTACGGTAAAGGTCGGCGTGACGCCGACCTTTATTGCTGAAATATCCGTACTTTTAGTTAATTTTGTTGCGATGAAAATTGGAGGAAAATACATTGACTCTGGCCCCTTCGTCCTGATGTTTCTGGGAGCGCTCAGCGCTTTCGGCCCTTTCGTCATGGATATGTACATTCCGGTTCTCCCGGCGATGGAGGATTGGTTCGGCTGTTCCACCTCGCTGGTCCAGCTCGGCCTTACCACCGGACTCATCGGACTCGCTGCGGGACAACTGATTTTCGGACCTTTGAGCGACAGGTACGGAAGACGCAAGCCGCTTATCTGCGCAATGCTGCTTTTTATAATCTCCACTGCCGGCTGTATCTTCTCCGCCGACGTTCACCAGTTTATCGTAATGCGTCTGTTTCAGGGACTTGCGGGATCAGGAGGGGTGGTCCTTTCACGTAGCATTGCAGCAGACAAATACCAGGGAAAGCAGCTTACGAAGATGATGTCCATGGTCGCAGCCGTAAATGGCATCGCCACCGTGGCAGCTCCTATCGTAGGCGGATTCATCGCATTGCTGGGCGGCTGGAGAGCCATATTCTGGAGCCTTATAATCCTGGCTTTCATCCTGCTCATCGGGGCGGTCCGCATGCACGAATGCCTGTCGTTCAAGAACCTCAGCATGTATCGCAAGTCCTCGTTCGGTGCCATCTCGGAAGGCTTTATGGATGTGCTCCGTAACCGGAAATTCCTGCGCTATGTGCTGATATACATGTTCTCGATGGGCGTGCTCTTCACCAATATCGCATCGGCGCCGTTCATCATGCAGGAATACTATGGACTATCCTCGTTGCACTTCAGTATCGTCTTCGGTTTCAATGCATTGACCTTCGCGATAGCCTCTGCTGTCATACCTCGGTTCAGGACCCGCGACAGGGCAATTTCCTTCGGTACAGTCGGGCTTGTGGTGCTGTCCGTATTGACAATGCTGGCGTTCCTTTTCAAGCCTGGATTCTGGGTTTATGAAGCATTGATATTTATACTCTCGCTCATGGTGGGCATGGTTTCCACGGCCTCCAACGTCGCTGCAATGGATTCGGGCCGAGACAATGCCGGCGTCGCCTCAGCCCTTCTCGGGGCGATCGGCAATGCCTTCGGCGGCATAATCCCGGCAATAGTCGCCTCTGGCGAGATGCTGTTCATGACAGGGTCAATGTTTTTGCTCTGTTCCCTCCTCACCGCCGCCTGCGTTTTCGCCGACCTTTTCAAGAAATATCGAAGAAACATTAAGGAACTTAATAATTAGAAGTAAGATGGAACTTTTTGAGTATGCAAGACCGGATCTGTTTTCCGGGAAAAAGATATTGTATTTACATGGATTTGCTTCGAGCGGGCAGAACGGCACCGTGAAAGCAATGGGGACATTGTTGCCGAATGCGCAGATAATCGCCCCGGACCTTCCGGTCGACCCGCACGAAACAATGCAGATGCTCCGGGAACTTTGCGCGAAGGAGAAACCGGATCTGATTGTCGGAGCCTCCATGGGCGCCATGTATGCGGAACAGCTCCGCGGATTCTGGCGCATATTGGTCAATCCTGCATTCATGCTGGCTGATACATTGCTGAAAAACAATGGATTGGGACGTCAGGAATTCCACAATCCGCGCCGCGACGGACAGACATCTTTTCTTGTGAATAAAGGGTTGTTGGAGGCATTCCGCGAAGTCTCGTCACATAAATTCGAAGGACTTCCGGACAATGTGGACGACCCGGACTTCTTCGGCGACTGCAACGCTGAACAAGAACTTGTCTATGGCATGTTCGGCGTTCATGATGAGCTGGTTACAGGGACATTCGAACTCTTCTCGAAACACTATCCGAATGCCATACATTTCGAGGGGACTCACTACATGGACGACAGCGTTTTCCTTAAATCCGTGCTTCCCGTCATTGAAAGAATCGACGACATTCAGGAAAAACGCAGCAAGCCGGTAATGCTCATATCATTGACAGACACATTGCTGGATATGAAGAACGGCGAAGCCCACGGCTTGCCGGTAGAAGACATGGAACCTTACGGAAGCGCAGTCAAGGCATTTGCTGCACTGTCCCGTCACTATACCCCTTACGTATTGATATCCAACTCTTTCAATGAACCGGAACGTCTGCCGGCATTGTACCGCTGGGTGGAAAAGAAACTGGGTGTGCCGGCATGGAACAGAATCATTGTAACGAACAGAAAAGATATGGTGCTCGGCGACTATCTCATTGACCGTTATCCTGAAAGGCTTGCGACAGAGGATTTTATGGGTACCGTCCTGCATTTCGGCGAGGAACCGTTCAAGACGTGGGAAGAGGTGCTTACCTATTTTGAACGACTTGGCGGTCAGTAATATATAGAATCGTGAGAAGAATATGGAAATAATCATTGGAATAATTTGTGCTGCGGCAGCGGCTGCCGTGGCATGGTTTGTCTGCGCGAAATCGATGGGCGCGGAGAAGGCTCGTCTGGAGTCGCTTCTGGCATCGGAGAAGGAAAATTCAGCGAAGACGCAGGCGGCCGACAAGGAACGTTATGAGATGATGCTGAAGGCGTCTGCGGACAGCTATGAATCGCGGTTGGCAGCAGCGGACAATAATCTGCTGGAAGTCAGAAAGAGCTATGATTCAATGCTTTCCGAAATCAAGAAAAGTCATGAGAAGGCATTGGCACAGCAGGTGGAAGCCATCAAGACGGAGATGACTGCGCAGACCGAGGCTGTGCTGAAGGCGCGAGAGGAAGAGCTTGGAAAGAAAGCGGAAGAGACCTTCAAGAACATCACCGGGACCCTGGGCAAGGACCTGGAGGAGATGAAAAAGTCCTTCAATGAGAACAAAAAGGCGCAGACCGAGTCTTCCGCATCGCTGAAAGAGCATCTGGAAAATGCCGTGAAGAACCTGAAGGAACGCACCGAAGATATTGGAAACAAGGCAGATAACCTGGCGGATGCATTGAGAGGAAAGAATAAGATGCAAGGCTGTTTCGGCGAGATGCTTCTGGAAAATCTGCTTGTCAAGGAAGGCTTCACCAACGGCGTCGACTATGACAGGGAATCCACGCTCAGGGATGAGTCGGGGATGGTCATACCGAATGAGGACAGCGGCAAACGTATGAGACCGGATGTGATAATCCATTTCCCGGACAATACCGATGTCATCGTGGACTCCAAGGTGGACCTGAAGGCCTTTTCGGACTGGTCGGACAAGACTAAAAGTAAAGAGGAACGTGATGCTGCCGCGCAACTTAACTTGAAGGCAATCAAGGGCCAGATAGATAATCTGTCCAAGAAGGATTATAGCAGTTATATCGCTTCGGGCAGGAAAAGTCTTGACTATGTGCTGATGTATGTCCCTGTCTACGGAGCGCTGCAGCTGGCCAAGAGCCTGGACGATAATATCTGGCGTGATGCGTTCAAGAAGAATGTCCTGATAACGACCGAGGAAACTTTGGTGCCGTTCATCCGCATGATACGTACGGCATGGTGCAATGTGGAACAGGTCCGTAACCAGCAGAATATCATCAAGGCGGCCGAGGAGATGATTGCCCGTGTGCATGACTTGTCGACCAATTATGCGAAACTTGGCAAGAAACTGGAGGAAGTGCACAATGTTTATGAAGCATGTGACAAAAAACTGAAGGACAGCGGCCAGAGCATCATCGTTTCGGCGAACAAGGTGATTTCCTACGGAGTGAAGCCACGTGCCGGCAAGGATAAATTTCCGGCGCTATACGGACACGAAGAATCCGACGCGGACAATGCCTCCGACAAGGATGAACAATAAAGACAGCGGGCTGACCATTGATTTGGTCGGCCCGCTTGACGATAAGCTATATTAATTCAATTCTATTCTGCCTTGCGCTCCTTGTTTCTTGTAAGTTTTTCCTTCATTGCGTCAACACAGTCATTGACAGCCTCTTCGAAAGTTCTTGCACTTCTCTCGATTACCTGCGAACCGCCTGGAACATGAATCTGAATTTTTACATTCTTATTCTCCGGCTTCTCCATCAGTGAGAGAACAACCTCTACATCAGTAATTGCCTCATCGAAACGACTGAGCTTGGAAACTTTCTTTTCAACGAAATCCAGCAGTTTCTGGTCAGCATTGAATTTGAGTGATTGTACTCTAATCTCCATTTTTACCTCCTCTTTTAGCCCTTGGATGGGTATTAGTATAAACTTTCTTCAGCTTCTCGATAGTGTTGTGAGTGTAGACCTGTGTCGCCGCAAGTGACGAGTGCCCGAGCAGTTCCTTTATCGAATAAAGATCCGAGCCGTCGTTCAACAGCTCTGTCGCCAATGTGTGCCTCAGCACATGCGGCGATTTCCTGCCGGTGATTCCTTCCACCTGCCCCAACTCGCGTTTGACCGCCCTGTCCACGAAAACCGGATACAATGCCGTTCCGTTCAATGTTATCAGGAGTGGTTCGCGTGAGGTGCGCTCTCTCCCTACTATCGCTTCCGCTGCTTTCAAATATAATGAAATTTCTTTAGAAAGTATCGCTGTCATCGGTATTTCTCGCATTTTATCACCCTTTCCAGTTACATTTATTACGGAGCGTCCGGAGTCGATATCCCCGATTTTAAGGGAAATCAATTCTGCTCGTCTTATGCCGGTCTCGAATAAAATGCTGATAATCATGCGCCTCAGCCGCTTTTCATATAGCTCGGCAGCAAGTTTCCATGTGCTGGATGAATGGGGGGTGCCGTCGAGGAGTGCCGATGCGGAATTCTTCAGCAATTCGAGCGATTCTATGTCGGCAGATGGCGCGCTGGTGTCGAAATATTCCTCCATGGAATCCTTGCGGAAGAAAACAGGCAGTCTTTTGCTGCATTTCGGCCGGCTGACCAGTTTGACCGGATTTGATTTCAAGCGGCCTTGCCCCATCATCCAGCGGCAGAAACTGCTGAGGACCGAAAGGTGCTGGCTTACAGTCCTTTCGTTCAGTTTCCTCGTCTCGCTCAGATAAAACTCATAGTCCCTTATAGTGTTGACCGTGAGTCTGGTTTCAATGTCGGTCACGCATGAACCGTCATCTTCTGACATAAACCCGACGAATTCCTTGAGGACATCGGAATAGATTGTGCATGTCCTTGGGGAATAGCGCTTTACGCCTGATATATATGCCAGAAAATCGTCGGTAAGCATGATTATTTTACTGCTTTGAGCCCCATTTCTTCCGCTTTCACTCTCATGAGTTTGTCGGCGTCCTCGAAAGTGTTGTCAATGATGCCGTCCAGGATGGCGTTCTTCACATATTCCTTCAATTCTCCGATTTCCTTGCAAGGCTGGATATTGTAGACATCCATCACATATTCTCCGGTAATCGGATTCTTGAAATTCCGTATCTGGTCCTTCGCCTCTACTTCCACAAGTTTTTCACGCACCAGTTCGAAATTCTTCTTGATCCGCTCGACTTTAGCCGGGTTCTTGGATGTTATGTCTGCATTGCACAGAAGCATGAGGTCCTGAATCTCATTGCCCGCATCGAACAGCAGCCTTCTTACTGCGGAATCCGTAACCTCTTCATCTACAAGTGCTACAGGTCTGTGATGCAGGGCGACCAGCTTCTGGACGTATTTCATTTTCTCGTTCAGAGGCATTTTCATCTGCTGGAAAATCTTTGGCACCATCCTCGAACCGATTGTCTCGTGCCCATGGAAAGTCCACCCGATATTAGGGTCGTAGCGCTTGCTTGCCGGTTTGCCTATATCGTGCAGCAATGCCGCCCATCTCAGCCAGAGGCACGGCGCAGTCCTCACCGATTCCGTGAATCCGTCCCCGTTTTCCACCGGAGTATAATCCATGAGAGAGCCTGCGGCAATGCCTGCGACTTCATCTCTCGCCACGTTGTCCACTACCTGAAGAGTATGCGAGAAATTATCCTTGTGGCCGCGTCCGTCCACGGTTTCCACGCCCTTCAGTTTTCCCAGCTGGGGCAATACATATTCCAGAAGTCCGGTCTCGTCCATGAGCTTGAAAGCCATTGACGGTCTTGGGCATAGAAGCATCTTGTTCAGTTCTTCGGCAATACGCTCCTTGGAAAGTATTGACATCCTGTCCTTCATCCTCCGCATTGCGTCGAGTGACTCCTTTACGATTTTGAATTCCACTTCCGGAGTGCTGAGCTTGGTCGCGAAGCGGATTGCCCTGAGCATTCGAAGCGGGTCGTCGCTGTATGTGGTGTCCGGCTCCAGAGGCGTGCGGATGATGCCCGCTGCCAAGTCCCTGATGCCGCCGAACGGATCTACCAATGCGCCGAAGTCCTCTTTCTGCAGGCTGAATGCCATTGCATTGATAGTGAAGTCCCTACGCTTCTGGTCATCCTCCAGTGTCCCGTCTTCCACAATCGGTTTTCTGGACTCGCGGTGGTAGGATTCCTTCCTCGCGCCTACGAATTCCACCTCGGTTCCATGGTACTTCAGCATTGCCGTGCCGAAATTCTTGAAAACGGAAACGCGGCAGCCGTGGTGCTCTTTGGCCTTTATGTAATCTGCGACTGCCGTGGCGAGTGCGATGCCGCTGCCCTCCACCACGATGTCGATGTCATCGGTTTTCCTTCCCAGGAAGCAGTCTCTTACGAAACCGCCTATCACAAAGGCTCTTACGCCGATGCTTTCCGCCACTTCCGAAACTATCCCGAATACGGGGTTCTCCAAATATCCTTTTGTCAGGGTCATGTTATTCTTAAATTTTACGTCCTGCGTTATTCAAGTCCCAGCATCTGCATATATGTCGGTGCTTCCTTCAAAAAGCTGATGCTGCCGTCTTCCAGCCTCTCGCAAAATATCGTCCGGTTGCCGTTCGTCAATGCCAAATATTTGACGTCCAGCACCATATCGTATCTCAATGCCTGTTCCAGAACTTCTTTCGTGAGTTCCACGTCATGGCGTTTGCATTCCACTATCATCATCGGTCCGGGCCGGCGGTCATATACCACGATGTCCGCCCGGAATTCTTTTTTCAATGCGCCTTCACCGAATTTCATCCCGACTTCGCTCATCATCATGTGAAGCGGAACCTGCATCCTGTCTTTCAGGACGGTGATGAACCATTGGCGCACCCTTTCTTCGGGCGTCAGCGGAACATTTTTTCGTCTCAACGGGTCCCAGACCATATTTTCTGCCATGTAATACGCATTTTAATATGCAAAGATACTCAAAATGACTCCTGATTTAATTTAATTCAGGCTAATTTTATTAAATTTGTCCGGATTTAAGAACTTTATCAGTATGAACAAGACGGGAGAGTACAGATTCACGATTATCGTGCCTGTGTACAATGAAACTGACAATATATACGCATTGGAAAAAGCTCTGAATGAATTCATTCCGAAAAGCCGCTACAAGACGTGTGCGCTTTTTGTCAATGATGGCTCATCTGACGGCAGCCTGGAGCGCATTCAGGAAGTCTGCTCACGCAGCAAGGACCTGTATTATATAAGTTTCGTGAAGAATGCCGGATTGAGCGCAGCCATCAAAGCCGGTTTCGACTATGCATGCTCTGATTTCGTGGGTTATATGGATGCCGATTTGCAGACTACACCGGAGGATTTCAATCTTCTGCTGGAAGGCATTGAGGAAAAGAGCATGATGATAGGCATCCGCGCCAACCGTAAGGATACCTTCTTCAAGAGGATACAGTCCAAGATTGCCAATGGCTTCAGGAAAATGATGACTCACGACGGGGCCACAGATACGGGATGCCCGCTCAAGGTTCTTCATACCGATGTCGCCAAACGTATACCGATGTTCAAGGGTATGCACCGTTTCCTGCCTGCGCTTGTGCTGCTTCAGAACGGCTGTTCATACGGGCAGGTGCCTGTAAGGCATTTCCCGAGGGTGGCCGGCAAGTCCAAATATCATCTGTGGAACCGCCTCTGGGGCCCGTTTGCCGATTGTTTCGCATATAGGTGGATGCGTCCGCGCTATATAAATTACAAGGTAGGGGAGAACAACGTAGAATAGCGCGAGATGGTAGACATTCACGATTTGCCTAAGGCGGTGATATTGACACTCGGCTTCACCGCGCAGATATTCTTCTCGCTCAGGACATTGTTCCAATGGTGGAAGTCCGAGAAAGCGAAAAAGGTGGTTTCGCCGTCTGCGTATTGGGTGCTCAGTGTCATCGGCTCATACCTGTTTTTCATTTACGGTCTGCTCCGTGATGACTTCTCCATCGTACTCGGCCAGCTGATATCCTATTATATATATCTGTGGAATCTCAATGCGAAGGGGGTATGGAAGCGTCTGGGGCTCGTTTTGCAATCCGTCCTTCTGGCGACACCGGTAGTGGCGGTGCTCCTGATGCTCCAGAATGCACAGGTCTATTTCCAGAATTTCTTCCAGAATGAAGATATTCCGTTGGGACTGGTCATTTTCGGTTCCGCGGGACAGGTGGTTTTCACGTTAAGATTTGTATATCAATACATTTACTCCAGATATAAGCATCAATCCACACTGCCGATGGGCTTCTGGGCCATCAGTTTGTTCGGTTCAAGCGTGATTATCGCATATGGAATCTTCCGACTGGACCCGGTGCTGATTCTCGGCCAGTCATTCGGTTTCGTGGCTTATATCAGGAATCTAGTCATAGGATTTAAAGAAAGGAAGACCAATGCCGTCGAACCTGAAAACTAATTTTTTGACCAGGCATCCGCTGATGGCGGTGTTCCTGTTCACCTTCATCTGTCTGCTTCCTGCAATGTTGATGAGGGATTTCACGCCTTCCAATGAGCTGAGGTATCTCAGCATTGCCGATGAAGCGATAGCCAACGGCAATATATTCGCGTTCTATAACCATGGTCTGCCATATGCGGACAAACCGCCTCTATATCTGTGGATTGTGGCATTGTGCAAACTCTTCTTCGGACAGCATAGCGTATTGGCATTGAGCATATTCTCATTGATACCGGCCTTTGTGATCGTGTGGCTGATGGACAAGTGGGTGATGTCCGATGCGTCTTCGTCCGACCGTATGGCTATGGCTATGATGCTGATTACCAGTGTGATGTTCCTTGGAACGGCGGTCGTGTTGCGTATGGATATGCTGATGTGCATGTTCATTGTACTGGCGCTGTTTACATTTTGGAGAATGTACGAGCTGCGGCTCGACGGCGAACCGGAGGGTGATGATGCTGTGGTTTACCGTAAGTGCAGCTGGCTTCTGCCGATTTGGATTTTCCTGGCATTGTTTACGAAAGGTCCTGTGGGGCTGTTGGTTCCGCCGGTTTCCATAGCTGTTTTCCTGTTGGTCAAGCGTAAACCGCGCGATATCGCAAGGTATCTTGGATGGAAAACCTGGGGCGTGATTGCCGGTCTCTGCGCGGTTTGGTTTACCGGTGTCTTTCTCGACGGGGGAGTCAGCTATCTGGACAATCTCCTGTTCAAGCAGACCGTAGGAAGAGCTGTCAATGCTTTCACGCATAGCAAGCCGTTCTGGTTCTATGCTGTCGCAATTCTTTGGTGCATAGCGCCTTATACATTGCTGCTGATAGGCTCGCTCATATTGTCAGCCTGGCCTCGCAGGAAGAATGCGGAAGCCGGTTCCATTTCTGCCGAGGCTGTGAAATCTGACAAGGAGATGCTTTTCCTTTGCGTGATCGCGTCTACTTTCGTGATGCTTTCTTCCTTCAGTTCCAAACTTCCGGTTTATCTGGTTCCGATGTTCCCTTTCATCGTGTATCTGTTTCCGATGGCGGTCAACCGTTGCGGATGCCGGCGCTGGGCAGCATGGGCTATCGGGATCCCTGCAGCCATATTCGCACTGGTCGGAATTGTCGCCTGCCTTGTACTGTTCGGCGTCATCAATGTCGAACCGCTTGATGCGACTTGGAAGGAATATCCGTTTGCTTTCGATTCGCCTGTAAAAATTGCCGCCGTTCTGCTGACAGCGGGAAATTTGTTGGCATTGTGGTTCCTTGTGCGCAGAAAGGTTTGGAATCTTCCTGTATTTCTGGTGGGGTCGTCGTTGCTGCTGACGGTTTATGCCGCTTCAGGAGTGCTTACCAAAGTGAATCCATATTTCGGTTATAGGGAAATCTGCAAGGAAGTGCCTACGGGAACGGATGTGGTGACATTGTGCCTGCACAGACCTGAAAATATTGATGTCTATGTGGGAAGACAGATAAAGGACTATGGCAAGGATGTGGAAGCGTTCATGAAAACCGCTTCGGATACGGCCAATACCCGTCCTATGTCGCTGATTACCACGTATAAGTGCTTGGAGGCAAATCCGCAGTTAAGGGATCTTTTATATAGCTCCGGACCTGTTGCGAGTGTCGGCCCGTATTGCGTCGGAACTATAGGGAAACATAAAAAATAGGCATTGTAGCGATTTTATTGCCGGAAAATTTTGGATTATAAAAAATAATGCCTACTTTTGCATTCCCAAACGATGGTGCTTTGGCCGAGCGGTTAGGCACAGGTCTGCAAAACCTGCTACAGCGGTTCGATTCCGCTAGGCACCTCCAAAAATGCCTCTGGAGTTACTCCAGGGGCATTTATCATATTAAATTGATACTGAACTTGGGCTCAACGTAAAATCGGGCTCAACGTAAAATCCCGGTTGATTTGCATTTCATAGCACGTCCGAGGTACAAAGAAACTGCTGGCGTAGCCTGCGGACTGGTAGACGTGGCAGGCGGGCGGGACGCGGCCACGCTCGGTTTGTGGAGACATTGATTTTCAGTGAGTTATAATACGCAGCGTGGAAACGCAGCCTTATTTTGGCTACGTTTCCACGCCATCATTAAAAAGCACTCTGATTATCAACGAGTTATATTTCAGCCCGTGGCCGCGTCCCGACGGAAGTCTTATAACACGTTTTTCACGGCCAGGGGGGACCAATTTCACGCACGAGCGGCCTTGTTCTGTCTGCCGGGCCCCGCTTTTTACTTGCCCGCTATCGTCAATCTCCACGGCGATGGCATACTGCTGTACCTCTCCAAGTCATAGACTGTCTTCAGGCAGATGGACAGAAGATATTGAATTTGGAAGAAAACTAAGAAATATGCAAAGTATATTTTGCATTATGAAAAATATACTTAACTTTGCAATCGGAACACAATTCAAGTAATCGTCATGAATAGCAAAAGTATCCTTATGCCTCACTCCTGCCAGAAGATTGGCTGGTGGCTTCTTCTCCTGACTGTTCTCATTGTAGTAGCCAAGATTATCGTCTTATATGCCACACATAGTATGGATGTGGTTTGGTATCTGGCAAAATCATCCCACCTCATTCTTATTGCATCACTGTTCTTTATTACCCTCTCCAAGGAGAGAGTTGAAGACGAAATGATCTCCGGCCTGCGGCTGAAGGCCCTGGGGCTAACCAGTTATGTGCTTTTCGTAGTTTTCCTGCTCCTGAGCCTTGCGCTGGAATTTCATTTGCTCGATTTGTTCGTGAATAATGACGGAACCCTGAGTCTCTATTTGAGCGAGCTGTTCCTAATTATCTTGCCTATAGCGGGCTCAGGCCTGTACTATCTGATCTTCCGCGTACTTCTCCGTCAATCCAAAAAGGAACAGGCTCTATGAAAAACACAGTCCGCGTAGAAAGGGCCATCATGGACATCACCCAACTGCAGTTGGCCGATGCAGTAGGCGTAAGCCGCAACACCATTATTTCCATTGAATCCGGGCGTTACCTCCCTTCTGCCGTATTGGCCTTGAAGATTGCCCGCCATTTTGGCAAACCGGTTGAATCCATCTTCCAATTGGACGAGAACGACTGAGAATCACTCTACGATACAACCGAACAAGCCCTGGCAATTCTTAAAGATCGTCGGGACCTATGCTATACCGGTAAATTGGAATTTAGCAGTAGCCTAAACCATCGACGAGACAATCATCAAAACACCAGGAATATTGATGATGCAGTGCAGTAGAACGCTCCACCAGAAGCCAAGATTGACTCTGGCATATGTGATGGCGCAGCCTCCGGCCATAGGGACCATTATGGTAGCAAGGGCAAAGGGAAGCACTTGCCCGTTCAGTACAGAAAAGGCCCTGAAATGCAGTAGTCCGAACCCAATGGCGGAAATCCACATGGCGGGAATGATGTACTTCTTGCGCCACTCCTTCCACTGTTCATCGGTAGTGAAACGGCAGATTAGCCAATAGATAAGCGCACCCACGGCGGCCAGTCCCAACAAGATGTACCAGACATGGCACTTATGCATGTAATAGGCACAGACAACCGGGAGAAGACCCAGCCAAAGGGCCACAGTCCGCCGGTTGAAAGATAATCCGAGTCGGAACATAATCTCTTCCGCCAACGGAGCGATCACCATCAGTTTCAGTACTGTTTTCCACGTTGCATGCCCCACATAATTGGTGGAATCTCCACCGAACTTGGTTAGCTCCATCGGGTTAACGCCCATCAACATATAAATAGCGACGCAAGCTATTCTCAGCAGAATTGCGCCAACCATTAGTATCACGAACCATTTCAGTGTGGTGCCGATAATCCTCTTTTTTGATAAAGACAGATAATCGTCTGGCCTGTTCAATATAAAATATGCCATAGTTGGATTCGCTAAATTTGAATCTACTTACGCATCATTCATCCTCCTTGTTTCGACGGAAGACTTAAATGCTGTTTGAATGATTGAAATGACTACGGAAAGAGCAGTCAAAATAAGGGTGTGATTCCACGGGAAATGGAGCACTAATGAAGCTAGTAACCAAACAATAATGCTTGCAACGAGAAATGTGAGCATTCCCTTAAGCTCCTTTTTCTGTCCAGTAGAGAGTTTCATAATACAAATCTCGATTTAACATCCTAAAGGTAAGCATTTTCCGCCATACAGACAACAGAAAGCCCCTCCGGAATCTCTCCGAAGGGGCTAACCGATTCAGATCTCAGTCAGAGGCAGCTACTCGCTCAGCGCTGCGCTGGCCATCTTCTCGCCGGACGGAAGTGGACGGTTTCAGTGTCGTCTGCGTGTTTTTCTGCCTCAAAAACGAATTATCTGCATCAAATTTCACAAAATGATGCAGAAAACAACCCTAATGAGGCAGATTACTTGAAGTAATCGTATCTGTCGATATCCAGAACAGCCTTTCATACGTGGTTAAAAATGTTGAGAAAGGAGAAAAGTCCCCCGAAAGAATTGATGTTGTCGGATTAAAGTTGTATCTTCGCCGGTTCAAAATTCGCTTATATAGTTGATTTGGCAGGCTATAGGTCTGCGGAATTTAGGGTTTCTATGTTAAAGGTAAATTTTATGAAGACCAAGCTTGACTTCCATCCGAAATTCTTTTCTTGCATCCGAAATTACAGCAAGGCCACGTTCATGTCAGACCTTATGGCGGGAACCATTGTCGGTATCGTGGCACTTCCGCTGGCGATTGCATTCGCCATTGCTTCCGGCGTGTCTCCGGAGAAGGGTATCGTGACCGCAATCATTGCCGGATTCATTGTCTCATTCCTGGGAGGAAGCAAGGTTCAGATCGGCGGCCCTACCGGAGCATTCATCGTCATTGTCTATGGCGTGATCCAGCAGTATGGCATCGGCGGACTTACGGTCGCGACCATCATTGCCGGCGTGCTGCTGATTCTGCTGGGCGCATTCAAGCTCGGAACGGTCATCAAGTTCATTCCTTATCCTGTGGTTGTCGGATTTACCAGCGGTATTGCCGTGACGATTTTCACGACGCAGATGGCGGATGTGTTCGGCCTCAGCTTTGGCGGAGAGACCGTTCCAGGTGATTTCATCGGCAAATGGATGCTGTATTTCAGGCATCTGGACACGATAAACTGGTGGGATGCCGGCGTGAGCATCCTCAGCGTGCTGATTATCATGCTTGTCCCGAAATTCTCCCGCAGGATTCCGGGGTCTCTTGTGGCCATAATCCTAGTTACAGCAGGTGTTTATGCACTTAAAACATGTCTCGGTATCGAAGGCATTGACACTATCGGGGACAGATTCACGATTGCATCGCAATTGCCGAAGGCGGAGATGCCGGCGCTGGATTGGGAGGCGGTGAAGAACCTTTTCCCGATTGCCGTGACCATTGCGGCCCTCGGAGCCATCGAGTCGCTTCTTTCCGCGACTGTGGCTGACGGTATGATCAGCGACCACCATAATTCCAACACGGAATTGATTGCGCTGGGTGTCGCCAATATGGTTGCCCCGATTTTCGGCGGTATTCCTGCGACGGGAGCCATTGCGCGTACCATGACCAATATCAACAATGGCGGCCGTACGCCTGTAGCCGGTATGATCCACGCTGGTGTCTTGCTGCTTATCTTGCTGTTCCTCATGCCTTTGGCGCAATATATCCCTATGGCTTGCCTCGCCGGCGTGCTGGTGGTCGTGTCATATAACATGAGCGGCTGGAGAACATTCAGGGCATTGCTGAAAAACCCGAAATCGGATGTCACGGTGTTGCTCATAACTTTCTTCCTGACAGTGATTTTCGACCTGACGGTGGCTATTGCCGTAGGTCTGATGCTGGCATGTGTGCTCTTCATGCGCCGTGTCATGGAGACTACGGAAATCTCAGCTGTAAAGAATGAAATCAAGGTGCAGGACGAGTCTGGCATCCATACGTATGACGAAGGTCTGACTATCCCTAAGGGCGTGGAGGTTTATGAAATCAATGGTCCGTATTTCTTCGGTGTAGCTACCCAGTTCGAGGAGCTGATGTCCGAGTTCCGTGACCGTTCCAAGGTGCGTATCATCCGTATGCGCAAGGTGCCGTTCATTGATTCGACCGGAATCCATAACCTTTCGAACCTCTGCGAGATGAGTCAGAAGAACAATATTACTGTAGTCCTTTCAGGTGTCAATCCCAAGGTTCACGCCGCACTCCAAAAAGCAGGCTTCTACCACCTTCTCGGCGAGAAGAACATCTGTCCGAACATCAATGTCGCCCTGGAGCGCGCCAATGAGGTCCTGTCCGCCTAGAAGCACTCGCGCATTTTTTTCTGATCCATACTTTTTATAACTTTGTAAAAATATAAAGTTGGTATGAGGATTTTTGAGGAATACACACAAGCTCGACCATTCATCAAATGGGTTGGAGGGAAGACACAATTGCTGGATGAGATTCGCAAATCGCTTCCCCGCGATTTTGCATCCCGTCAGCATGTAACGTATGTTGAGCCCTTTGTCGGTGGTGGCGCCGTTATGTTTTGGATTCTTCAGGAGTACCCCAATATTGAGAGAGCTGTCATCAACGACATCAATCAGGAACTCATCTGTACCTATCGCGTTATCAAGGAGAATGTCGAAGGATTGGTAGCGGAACTTGCTCGCATTCAAGACGAGTATATCCCCCTGGGTGCAGAAGACCGCAAGGTGTATTTCTTGGAGAAGAGAACTCGTTTCAACACGAAGAAGACTGATCCGATTGAAACGGCAGCGCTCTTCATATTTCTCAATAGGACTTGCTTCAATGGTCTTTACAGGGTTAATTCCAAAGGAGCTTTCAATGTTCCTCATGGGAAATACACTAATCCTCGTATATGCGATGTAGACAATCTGCGTGCTTGCTCAACGATTCTTCAGAAGGTGGAGATCCTTAGTGGTGATTTCGCTGAGACTGGATGCTACGCTGGTCCAGACACGCTGTTCTATTTTGATCCTCCTTACAAGCCAATCACTGAGACTTCTTCCTTCACGTCTTATGCGAAAGGAGGGTTCAATGATGATGAGCAGATTCGTCTCCGCGATTTCTGCGACCGCATTAGCAAGGATAAAGCCATGTTCATTGCCAGTAATTCCGACCCTAAGTATGTGAATCCGAAAGAAAACTTCTTCGATACCATATACAATCAGTTCATCATCAAGAGAGTAGCCGCTGTCAGAATGATTAATTCTGATGCTTCTGGTCGTGGCGCTGTTTCCGAATTGATGATTTCTAATGTAGTTAACGCTTAACATTATGGTAAAATTTGATGTGTTCCTATCCCAGCTAAAGGAAACAAATGCAACTCTTGGCTTCTTTACTGATTTTTCAAAGGCATATTCAAGCGTTGCAAATATTGCAGTAAAACTGAATCAGCTTAATTTTCTTCTTGGTAAGGACAACTTACGAGCAGCGGTTGAATTGATCTATAACGAAAATCCAAAGGCCTTTGAAGTATTAGACGTTCTTGTGGCTGTAAGAAAGAAGGACAAGAGATTAGTCCTGAACGAAAAGCAGCAGCCAGTACTTTTAGAGAGCTATTTCGACGATGTTGAAAGTATTTGTGCTTACATTGATGGAACAGGATTAGGGGAAGTGTTCAGTTCGAAGAAGATTACTAACCTTGTTGATTATGTTTTCGGCATCGAGGTAGGTCTTGATACAAATGCACGAAAGAATCGTTCAGGAAAACTCATGGCTGAAGCTGTTGCAAAAGTGTTTGATGAAGCAGGCGTTGCTTATGAAGAAGAGGTTAATAGTACATCCTTTAATGATTTAAAGGGGCTCGGAAAAGACCTTAAGCGATTCGACTTTGTAATAAGAAAAAAAGACAAGATTTTCTTGATAGAAACTAATTTTTACAATGGAGGAGGCTCTAAACCTAATGAAGTCGCACGAGCGTATTCAGATATTGCTCCTAAAATCAACGCCAATAAGAAATACGAATTTGTATGGATAACAGATGGTCAGGGTTGGCTTAGCGCTAAGAATAAACTAGAGGAAGCCTATGGTATTATTCCTCGCGTTTACAACCTCACTACCCTCCCGTTTTTTGTTGAAGAAGTTAAGAAAATGTCATAAGATATGCCTACCGCATACTACAAATCACCGGATAAAAACTTCACACTCTTACAGGGAGATTGTATCGAACTTCTGAATTCCTTCGATTTCAAGTTCGATATGATTTTCGCAGATCCTCCATATCATCTCTCTAATGGTGGAATCAGTATACAAAGTGGTGTTCCGGTTTCTGTGAATAAAGGCAAGTGGGATAAGTCCCATGGATTTGAAGAGGACTACAAGTTTGATAAAACATGGCTGGCAGCCTGCCGTGAACATCTGAAATCAGACGGCACTATCTGGGTTAGTGGAACGTATCACAATATCTTCTCTGTCGCTCGCTGTCTTTCGGAACTGAACTTCAAGATTTTGAACTGCATCACCTGGGTGAAGACTAATCCTCCACCCAATCTTTCTTGTAGATACTTCACCTATTCGGCGGAATATATACTTTGGGCTCGTAAGGAACTGAAGGTGGCTCATTACTACAACTATGAACTGATGAAGGAAATCAATGGCGGCACCCAGATGCGTGATGTCTGGACGTTACCTGCCATTGCTCCATGGGAGAAATCTTGCGGTAAGCATCCAACCCAAAAGCCTCTTTGCGTGCTTTCCCGAATTATTCAGGCATCTACGAAACCTGGGGCTTGGATTCTTGATCCGTTTACCGGAAGTAGCACTACCGGTATCGCCGCTAATCTCCTGGGTCGGCGTTTTCTTGGCATAGACCAGGAGGTGAAATATCTCGAGATGAGCAAAGCCCGTCGCGAGGAATTGAATTGTATCGAACGACGTGGTGAACTCTTGAAGAAATTAGAGGGGCAGGCCAAATTATTTCAGGATAGCGACATTCGCGTCCTTAATGAACCTGAACTATATTATGGTCCTGAGCTTCCTTTCTGATACTCTTATGTTTATGGACACTCATTAATATTTGCGCCGTCTTCTGTCCGCCTAGAAGCACTCGCGCATTATCTCGGTGATGTTGCGCGGCTTGCCCATGGTGTAGAAATGTACGGCCGGAACTCCGTGGGCGAGTAGGTCCTTGCACTGGGCAGTGCACCATTGGGTTCCGATGCGGTAGACTTCTTCCTTGTCGTCTCCGGCTTGGGCGATAGCTTCGGTAAGTTCTTTCGGAATATCCAAAGAAAAAGACTGAGGCAGAAGAGCCACCTGGCGGGCTGTAGAAATCGGTTTCAGGCCCGGGATGATCGGGACATTGATACCGGCTTTCCTGCACAGGTCGACGAAACGGTAGAAAACCTTGTTGTCGAAAAACATCTGTGTAATAATGTAATCCGCGCCCGCATCGACCTTGCGCTTCAGATTTTCAATGTCCGTTTCAATGTTGGCGCACTCGAAATGCTTTTCCGGATAACCGCCGACACCTATACAGAATGATTCGCCTGTTTGCTCATCGAAATGCCTGATGGCCTCGACCAGTTCGTTGGCGTGGGCGTAACCTTCCGGATGCGGAACGAACCTCTTTTCTCCGGTTATAGAATCTCCGCGGAGAGCCATTATGTTGCTGATTCCCAGGAATCTATAGTTGTAAAGATCGCTTTCCAGTTCCTCGGCAGATGCCCCGCCGCAGATTACATGCGGAACGACATTGACATTGAATTCCGATATGATGGCAGCGCAGACGGCGACTTCGCTGATGCGGTTCCTCACCAGATGGCGGGAATACGTGCCGTTGGCCTCTTTTCTGAAGGCGAATTCGTCCCTGTGGCAGGTTACGTTGATATATTTCGGAGCGAATTCCATGAAACTGCGGATGGTTCCGAGCAATTCGTCCTTGCTCATGCCGTTAAGTGGCGGAACGATTTCTATCGAAGGGAAAGGTTTCTTGCTTTCGTTAAGTATCTCTGTGATTTTCATTGTATTATGTCTTTGTCTATGAATTAAAGAAGGTGTCCCAGGAACTGTCGCGCCTGCTGCTCTGTCATGCCGCGCCTTGAAGCATAATCATCGAACTGTTCCTTGCTGATATGGCGGATTTCCGGATATGTCGCATCCGGGTGGAAAAATATGAAACCGCAGATGGATGCGTCCGGAATCATTGCGAAGCTCTCCGTAAGCCGGATGCCCAGCTTTCCGCTTTCCGGCAAGATGTCCAGTATATCTTTCTTCAATGTATGGTCCGGACAGCTTGCATAACCGGCTGCCGGCTTGACGATCCGCACATTCCTTCCGCTGCCGCAATGCATCCGTTTCTTCAGGAAATCATCCAGCCATAGAGATGCGGCTTCCGCCAATGTTACCCTTACGGCCCTGTCCATCATGCTGTTATAATCTTTCGTGGCCGTTTCCGGCAGTTGAGAGGTAATGTCTTCTCCCGAGGCTCTTCCATAAACTCTTCTGGCGAAAAAGTCCGGCAGTCCAGCCTGGCAGCCGCAGGTGCATGCCGGGCCATGGTTGGTGACCACGCTTATGGCGAATGTGCCCATCGGACCGTCATGTCCGGATGGGACGAAATCCGCAAGAGACAATCTGCTTCCTCCATGCGCATCGATATTCTCCTGGCGCAGCATCGGGAATCTCGTGCTTTCACCGCTTATGACAATGTCGTTGCCCTCGCGTCGTGCATTCATGATTTTCCCTGACAATCTGATGATTACCTCATGCCTTGTCTTGAATCTCTCCAGCACAGCCTTGCCGTCTTTTACGGTTTTCTCTATTATCGGATCGTCCGGCAGGTCCCCGCCGTATTTTATGCCCCAAATCGCCAGGAACATTCTCCAGTCGAAGTAGGGAAGTATTTCATCTATAGAGAGTTCCATGGCCGGAATGTCGCAGAACGAATATTCTTCAGGTGTGAGATACGAGTCTTCGGAGAATGCCGCTTCCGGCACATCGCTTTCCTGCATCGTACGTTTCGCCATCATGCTTTCATACATGGCCTGCTGCTTTTTCTGCGCCTCATGCTCTGCTGCCTCGAATTTTTCCCTGTCCATCATGCAGCGTTTCGCCATCACCGCGCTTGAAGACGCGTCCTGCGCATAGAAAACATGCTGATACAGAGGGGCCAGCTTGACGGCGGTGTGCAATGCGGATGTGGTCGCGCCGCCGATGAACAGCGGGGTATCCATGCCGCGTCGGGTCATTTCCCGGCACAATTCCTCCATTTGATATAGCGACGGCGTAATCAGCCCGCTCGCCCCGATGATTGCGGCATTGTGCTTCTGCGCCTCATCCAGAATCCTCTCCTTGTCCACCATCACGCCCAGGTCAATGACTTCGAAACCATTGCAGCTCAGGACAATGCCGGTGATGTTCTTTCCTATGTCATGGACATCTCCCTTGACGGTAGCATTGATTATGACAGGTCTTGTGCCGGAATCATTGCCCTCGCCGGTCATGTACGGTTCGAGAACCGCGACCGCGTCCTTCATGATTTTGGCGGACTTCACGACTTGCGGGAGGAACATTTTGCCGTCGCCGAAGAGTTCACCGACGCGCTCCATTCCAGCCATCAGCGGTCCTTCGATGACTTTCACCGCGGAACCGTATTTATGGTAACACTCCAGCACGTCCGCCTCCAGTCCGACGCCGCGTCCCTTTACGAGACATTCTTTAAGCCTCTCTTCAGGCGTACTGTTCTGGGTGTCAATGTTTTCCTGTGCGGAATTTGTGGACGCACCACCGTTTTTCGCAGCCTCTTTCGCTGCCATTATCTCCTGCGCCTTCGCGATAAGCCTCTCGGTCGCATCCGCATCCCTGTTCAGAATCACGTCCTCTGCCTTCTTCAGCAGATCCGGTTCAATGTCATCGTACACTTGCAGCATTCCCGGATTCACGATTCCCATGTCAAGTCCCGCATTGACAGCGTGATAGAGGAAAATCGAATGCATCGCCTCGCGGACGATGTTGTTCCCTCGGAATGCGAAAGACAGGTTCGAAATACCGCCGGAAGTATATGCTCCAGGCAGGTTCTGCTTTATCCATCTGACGGCTTCGATGAAGTCAATGCCGTATTTGGCGTGCTCCTCGATTCCTGTTCCGACTGAAAGGACATTGACATCGAAAATAATGTCATGCGGCGGGATGTTCAGCTTGATTGTCAGCAGTTTATATGCTCTCTCGCAAATCTCTATCTTCCTGCTGAACGTGGTAGCCTGACCGGTCTCGTCGAATGCCATCACCACCATTGCCGCTCCCATCGCATGGATTTCCGCCGCCTTTTTCAGGAAAGCTTCTTCACCTTCCTTGAGGCTGATGGAGTTCACAATGCACTTTCCCTGAGCGTTTTGCAGACCGGCTACGATGGTTTCCCAATGCGATGAGTCTATCATCAATGCAGCTTTTGCCACGGCCGGGTCGTTGGAAATATATCTCACGAATTTCTCCATGCAGGAACGGCTGTCCAGCATGGCGTCATCCATATTTATGTCAATGATGCTCGCGCCGTTTTCTATCTGGTCCGCCGCAATCTGCAGTCCGGTCTCGTAGTCCCCAGCCGCGATGAGTTTCGCGAATTTGCGGGAGCCTGCCACGTTCGTGCGCTCTCCGATGTTCGTGAAATTACTGTTTTTCAGGTCAATGCTTACCGGTTCCAATCCGCTCACTGTCAATGCCTTGTCAAGGCCGGTGCCGGCGTCAGTCTTTCGTGGCCTGATACCTTTTATAGCTTCGCTTATGGCGGCAATGTGTGCCGGCGTGGTTCCGCAGCAGCCTCCGATGATATTGATGATTCCGGCCTCTGCCATCTTCCTGACTTGCATCGCCATTTCCTCCGGAGTTTCATCATAACCGCCCATTTCATTAGGCAGTCCGGCATTGGGATAGCAGATGACGGCGCATTCCGCAAACTCCGATACCTCCTTTACGAGAGGCATCAGGTCCTCCGCTCCGAGTGAGCAGTTGAGTCCGAATGCCAGGAGAGGGTAGTGGCTTACTGAAGTGTAGAACGCCCTTACGGTCTGTCCTGTCAATGTCCTGCCGCTTTTGTCATTGACTGATACTGAGACGATTGCGGGGAAACTTCCGTCAGGCGAAATCTTTTCCAATGCGTACAATGCCGCTTTCGTGTTCAATGCGTCGAAGCAGGTTTCTATCTGGATGATGTCGGCACCGCCGTCAATGACTCCGCGGATCTGCTCGCCGTAAGCCTCGACCATGTCGGTGAAACTGTACGGGCGCATGTCGGGGTGATTGATGTCCGGAGCCAGGCTCAATGATTTCGATGTCGGGCCAATGCTGGCAGCTACATGAATCCGTCGTCCGCCGGCGCTGTCCGCAGCCCTTCTCGCGATGGCCGCACCTTCGCGCGCCATGATGTAGGACAATGCTTCCGTTCCATATTCTTTCTGTGATATGCGGTTGGCACTGAATGTGTTACATTCGATGATGTCTGCTCCGGCAGCTATGTATTCACGATGGATTTCTTCGATAATTTCCGGGTGAGTCAGGTTAAGGCACTCATTGTTGCCCTTCAGTTCGCGGCTGCTCTGTCTCAGAAGTTCCAGTGCTTCCGCGGTGTCTGCATTTGTTTCCGGATAGTCTTTTTTCACGCCATTGTCGTGAAAATCAATTTCTTCCAGCCCGTATCGCTGAATCATTGTACCCATCGCCCCGTCCAGGACCAGAATCTTTTTTTCGAATATATTGTTGTCTGACATCTTGTTTCAATAAATTCATGCGCTGTTTTACGCACAAAACAGCATTGTCCATCTGTTGAAGTTCTTGTCACAAAGATAGGAAAAATATCCAAAAGAAAAGGGAACCGCCCATGGTTTTGGACAGTTCCCGTATGAATGTATGCCCGGTATCGGCTATTTGAGTACGCCGAGTTCTCTGCCTACCTTGATGAATGCGGCGATACACTTGTCGAGCTGGCTCTTTTCATGTGCAGCTGAAATCTGTACACGGATTCTTGCCTGATCCTTAGGTACGACAGGGTAGTAGAAACCTGTTACATAGATGCCTTCCTCCTGCATCTTCGCTGCGAAAACCTGTGAAAGCTTGGCGTCATAGAGCATAACGGCGCAGATTGCACTCTGCGTAGGCTTGATGTCGAATCCGGCAACCATCATCTTGTCCCTGAAGTAGTTGACGTTCTCTACGAGCTTGTCGTGAAGTTCATTGCTTGCCTTCAGGATGCGGAACACTTCGAGGCTGGCGCCTATGATACATGGTGCCAATGAGTTGGAGAACAGGTAAGGACGGCTACTCTGTCTGAGGAGGTCGATGATCTCCTTGCGGCCTGTGGTGAATCCGCCCATTGCTCCGCCGAATGCCTTTCCTAACGTTCCGGTATAGATGTCAACCTTTCCGTATGTGTTGGTGAGTTCGCTTACTCCGTGACCTGTAGCACCTACGACACCGGCTGAATGTGATTCGTCTACCATCACGAGGGCATCATATTTCTCTGCCAGTTCGCAGATCTTGTCGACAGGAGCCACGTTGCCGTCCATGGAGAATACGCCGTCAGTTACAATGATTCTGAATCTCTGCGCCTGAGCCTCCTGCAGACAGCGCTCAAGATCAGCCATGTCAGCATTTGCATAGCGGTATCTCTTGGCTTTGCAGAGACGTACGCCATCGATGATGGATGCGTGGTTCAATGTATCAGAAATGATGGCATCTTCATCAGTCAGGAGAGGTTCGAAAACACCGCCGTTCGCATCGAAGCAGGCCGCATAAAGAATGGTGTCTTCCGTATGGAAATATTCGCTGATGGCATTCTCAAGCTGTTTGTGGATGTCCTGTGTTCCGCAGATGAAACGTACAGATGCCATGCCGAATCCACGTTTCGCCATCATTGCCGCTGAAGCATTGACCAGTCTCGGGTCGTTGGCGAGTCCGAGATAGTTGTTGGCGCAGAAATTCAGTACCTCTTTACCGGCTACCTGGATGGAGGCTGACTGGGAACTCTCGATAAGGCGCTCCTCCTTGTAGAGGCCCGCCTCGCGGATCTCAGCGAGAGTCTTGCTGAGATGCTCTTTCATTTTTCCGTACATATATAAACGTTTTGTGTTTCATTTGTGTCATAAAATTACGCAGAAATCACATAAAATCAAAGTATATTAAAAAGTTTTAACGATTTGTTATGATTTTCTTCGGAAATCATGAAAATCTAATTATTTTTGTGAACAAATTTATTAAAACAATAAGTTAAAGTACCGATATGAAGAACATTCTCATAATTGGAGCGACTGGACAGATAGGTTCCGAGCTCACTATGGAATTGCGTAAAAGATATGGAAATGACCATGTCGTAGCAGGTTACATTCATGGAAGCGAGCCTAAGGGGGAACTCAAGGAGTCAGGTCCGTCTGAAGTGGTGGACGTTACTGATGGCGAGATGATTGCCGCCGCAGTGAAAAAGTACCGCATTGACACGATTTACAATCTTGCGGCTCTCCTTTCCGTTGTTGCCGAGTCAAAGCCGAAGCTGGCATGGAAAATCGGTATTGACGGTTTGTGGAATGTTCTCGAAGTTGCCAGAGAGAACGGATGTGCAGTGTTCACACCTAGTTCCATCGGTTCCTTCGGTCTCAGCACTCCGCATGTCGGAACTCCTCAGGACACTATCCAGCGTCCTCGTACGATGTACGGCGTGACCAAGGTTACCACCGAGCTTCTCAGTGACTACTATTTCACCAAATATGGTGTAGATACACGCGCGGTACGTTTCCCTGGCCTTATTTCCAATGTTACCCTTCCGGGCGGCGGAACTACCGACTATGCAGTGGATATTTACTATGCTGCTGTACGTGGCGAGAAATTCGTCTGCCCTCTGAAGCCTGGCACATTGATGGATATGATGTATATGCCTGACGCACTCAACGGCTCCATCAAACTTATGGAGGCTGATCCTTCAAGACTCATTCACCGTAATGCGTTCAATATCGCGTCTATGAGCTTCGCTCCGGAGACCATTTATGAGGCAATCCGCCGTGAGGTTCCGGGTTTCGAAATGGAATATCAGCCTGATCCGCTGAAGCAGAGCATCGCTGACAGCTGGCCTGACAGCATGGATGACTCTTGCGCACGTCAGGAATGGGATTGGAAGCCTGAGTATGACCTTGAGTCAATGACCCGTGACATGCTCGCCAAACTCCGCGCACGTCTCCTGAAATAACATCGCAACTTCAACGATCTCTTTATACCCGCCCCGTCGACATTCTAGATGCAGAGCAGCATAATCATTTGAGCTGTAATGACATGCAAGAACATCTCGACGGGGTAAACTGTTGCATAAGCTACAGAAGGCTCATCGTCCTCGACGGTACTGAGGGCGTAATTGAGCGCTATCGGGTTCGCCATTGCACCGCAGAGCATGCCGATATTTGATGCATAGCTCGTCTTGCAGAATTTCGTGGCGATGAATCCCATGATCAGGACAGGGACTATTGCCATAAGGAAACTGAGCAGAATCCAGAGCAGTCCTTCCGGCTGGAATACCGTTTCGAAGAATCCCGGGCCGGCACTTAATCCCAGTCCGGCGAGGTAGATGGTGAGCCCCATCTGCCTGAGCATCAGGTTCGCACTTCGTGTAGTATATGTGGTAAGGTGCATGCGTGAACCATAGGCCCCCATGAGGATTCCTACGATTATCGGGCCTCCGGCGATACCGAGTTTGACCGGAATGCTCATTCCGGGTATGGCGAACGGTATGCTTCCCAGCAGAAGACCGAGAATGAGGCCGATGAAGATGGAAAACAAGTTAGGGTTTCTCAGCTCTTTTTCCTGGTTTCCAAGCACTTCTGCCACCCGGTCGATGGCGACTTCCTTTCCCACGATGGTAAGCTTGTCACCTATCTGGAGATGCAGTCCGCTTGACGGAAGAATGTCGATGCCCGCCCTGTTCACTCTGGTGATATTGATGCCGTAGGCATTTCTTAGGTGCAGGTCGCCAAGTTTGGCTCCGTTCATATGTGGCTGGGTGACAAGCACATGACGCGATACCAATGTGCTGTCAAGATGGTTCCAGTCAATGTCTTTCTTGTTCCAGTCCTTGTGGACTGTTTCTCCGAAAAGTTTCTCGGCAATGCCGGTTTCAGTTTCCTTGGTCATGACCAGTACGTGCTCGCCTTTCTCCAAAATCGTATCTCCGTTCGGTATGATTACCGTGCCGTCATTGGCATCGTCTTCATTGTTCCCGTTGAATTTCCATACCCTGGACACGACAAGCCTGATGGACACGTCCTTCATGATGTCTTTTATCGCTTTTCCGTATATCGCCGGATTGCTGATGCGGAATTCTGACACAAATGTCTGATTGTCATGCTGTTCTTTGGCATTGGAACCAGGTTTGTGGAATATCAGTTTCAATATTACTACGCATAGTATCACGCCGATTACGCCGAACGGGTAGCCTACCGCGCAGGCCATCGCCATCTCGTTGGATGTGGCAGTGGCATCAGGGTAGACCTCCAGAAGTGACTGTTGTGCCGCACCAAGCATAGGCGTATTGGTGGCCGCTCCCGTGAGAAGACCGACGGACGTAGGCAGGGAAATGTCAGTCAACATGCTGACTATCACCGCCATAACCGCTCCAAGTACCAATACTCCCAGACCCAGAAGGTTCAATTTTATGCCGCCTTTTTTCAATGACGGGAAAAAGCTGGGGCCCACCTGGAGACCGAGGGCATAGACGAACAATATGAGTCCGAAGTTCTGTGCCAATGCGAGCATCTGCGGATCTATCGTCAATCCGAAATGGCCTGCAATGATTCCTGCGAAGAATATGAATGTGATTCCGAGCGAGACGCCCTTGATCGTAATTCTGCTGCATATCAGTCCGATCGCGCAAATCAGCGAGAGGACGAGTATGGCCTGTATAAATGTTTGATTTGTAAATAATCCTGTTAACCAGTCCATTATGATTCTTTCTTATTTGTCGTATCTGAACGGACTGTCAAATTCGTTCAGTTTTATATGTCTTTTGTCTTTTTCGCTCAATAACTTCAGTTCGTCCGGAATTTTCCAGTCAATTCCCAATGTTTCGTCTTCCAGTGAGATGCCGCCGTCCGCCTCCGGATGGTAGAAATTGTCGCATTTGTATTGGAACAATGCGGTTTCGCTCAGAACCGAGAATCCGTGAGCGAAGCCTTTCGGGATAAACATCTGCCTGTGGTTGTCTTCCGTGAGTTCCACTGCTACATGTTTTCCGTAAGTCGGGGAGCCTTTCCTGATATCTACCGCGACATCAAGAACTCTTCCTTTTATGCACCGCACCAGCTTGCTCTGTGCATACGGAGGATTCTGGAAATGCAGTCCGCGTATCACGCCGTATGTGGACATGCTCTCATTATCCTGGCAGAAATCTATCTTGCCGATTTTTTCTTCGAATTCATGTCTTGACCAGCTCTCGAAAAAATATCCTCGCTCGTCTATGAAAATTCGGGGCGTCAAAATCACAACCCCCTCTATATCTGTCTTTGTAACTTTCATGTTATAGTGCTCCGTACATGTTTTGGTAGTATTTCAAATAATCTCCGCTGGTGACATTGTCCAGCCATTCCTGATTTTCAAGATACCATCTTACTGTCAGTTCAATGCCTTCCTCGAACTGGAGCGAAGGCTCCCAGCCAAGTTCTTTCTGCAATTTCCTTGAGTCGATGGCGTATCTCATATCGTGTCCCTTGCGGTCAGTGACGAATGTGATGAGGCCCAGGTCTTCGCCTTCCGCCCTGCCCAGCTGCCTGTCGACCGTATTGACCAATACTTTTATGAGGTCAATGTTTTTCCACTCATTGAACCCTCCTATATTATAGGTGTCGGCTATTTGTCCTTTGTGGAAGATGGTGTCAATCGCTCTCGCATGGTCTTCCACGAAGAGCCAGTCACGGACATTTTCTCCCCTGCCATAGACCGGGAGCGGCTTTCTGTGCCGTATATTGTTGATAAACAATGGAATCAGCTTCTCCGGGAACTGGTATGGCCCGTAATTGTTCGAACAGTTGGTAACCAATGTCGGCATGCCGTAGGTGGCGTGGAATGATCTCACGAAATGGTCCGAAGCCGCCTTCGCCGCTGAATATGGCGAATGCGGATGGTAGCTGTTTTCTTCGGTGAAGAATTTGTCTCCATAGACATGATGATGCGCCGAGGATGCTTTCGTGGAGAAAGGAGATTCCAGGCCGTCCGGGGCCGTGATTTCCAGCGCTCCATATACCTCATCGGTGGAAATATGGTAGAAGAGGCATGGCACTCCATTGATTTCCCAAGGCTTTTCCTGGCTTTCCCAATGAATCCTTGCAGCCTGAAGCATTGACAATGTGCCGATTACATTGGTGTTGGCGAAGGTGAACGGGTCCTTTATCGAGCGGTCGACGTGGCTTTCCGCTGCGAGGTGGATGATGCCGTCGACATTGTACTTCCGGATGATTTCCAGCACGGTTTCGAAATCGCAGATGTCTGCCTTGATGAAGGTGTAGTTCGGCTTGTCCTTGATGTCGTGGAGATTGGCGAGGTTTCCGGCGTAGGTCAGCTTGTCGAGATTGATGATATGGTAATCAGGGTATTTGTTCACGAACAGCCTGACGACGTGGCTTCCGATGAAGCCTGCACCGCCTGTAATGAGTATATTTCTTTTGCTTTCCATTGGTGTCAGCTGTTTTCAATTTCTTCGATGCAGCGTTTCAATGAGTCCGTCCAATATGGTATGCGGATTCCGAACGTCTGCTTGATTTTGGTCTTGTCGAGCACCGAGAAATGTGGTCTTGCCACCGGGCTCGGAAATTCATCGCTGTGGCATGGCCGGATGTCGCAGGTATTGCCGCTCATCTCGCAGATGGCTTTCGCGAAGTCGAACCATGAGCAGACGCCTTCGTTGCTGAAGTGGTAGATGCCTGTCTTGTCCATCTGCCCGGTTTCAATGATTCTGCATATTGTTTCAGCCAGGTCGCCTGCATAGGTCGGTGTCCCCACTTGGTCGAAGACTACCTTCAGGCTTTCCCGGCTGGAGGTGAGGTCACGCATTGTCTTCACGAAGTTCTTTCCGAAAGGGGAGTAGAGCCATGCGGTGCGTATGATTATGCTCGCGCATCCTGTGGCTTCAATGCTTTTTTCACCTGCCAATTTGGTTTTCCCGTACACGCCCAGCGGCTCTGTAGGCCAGTCTTCCCGGCATGGGATGTTCCGGTCTCCCTGGAATACGTAATCCGTGGAAATATGTATGAGTGTGCCGTTTACGGCTTTCATTGCGTCAGCAAGATTGCCTGCGGCAATGTTGTTCAGCAGGTTTGCGGTTTCCGGGTCGGTTTCAGCCTTGTCGACATTGGTATATGCGGCGCAATTCACGATGACATTGACATGATTCTCGCGGACGATGTCCGCAATGGCCTGCTGGTCGGTGATGTCGAGTCTCTCGTGTTCTCCGGCAATGTCGGTGAATATGAATCGGTTACGGCTGCTGCGGGAGGCAATTTGCATTTCCCGTCCGAGCTGTCCGTCCGCTCCTGTGACTAAGATTGTATGATTCATTTCAATACTCCAGATCTTTCTTCAGTGTGTCAGGTCCCTCGTTAAGGATGGACATGAGGTATTTTCCGTAATCGTTCTTGAGCATAGGCGCCGCCGCTTTCTTCAGCTGTTCCGCATCTATCCATCCCTGCCTGTATGCAATGCTTTCCAGACATGCGACTTTCAGTCCCTGGCGTTTCTCCAGGACCTCGATGAAGGTGGATGCCTCGGAGAGCGAGTCGTGTGTCCCTGTGTCGAGCCATGCGAATCCGCGTGCCATTGTCTGGACTTTCAATTCATTGGCCTGCAGGAAGTTCTGGTTGACGGTGGTGATTTCCAGTTCGCCTCTTGCCGAAGGTTTTATGGTCTTGGCGATGTCTACGACCTTGTTCGGGTAGAAGTACAGGCCGACAACTGCATAGTTGCTCTTCGGGTTCTTCGGCTTCTCTTCAATGCTGAGGCAGTTGCCGTTTTCATCGAATTCCGCTACGCCGTATCTTTCCGGGTCGCTTACGCGGTATCCGAAAACCGTGGCTTTATGGTGTTCTTCCGCGTCTATTACAGCCTGCTGCAGCATGGCATTCAGTCCTGCTCCGTAGAAGATATTGTCTCCAAGTACCAGGCACGCGCAGTCATTGCCAATGAATTTTTCACCGATGATGAATGCTTGTGCAAGGCCGTCCGGTGACGGCTGCTCCGCGTATTCGAATTTTACTCCGAAGTCGCTTCCGTCTCCCAGAAGTCTCTGGAAATTAGGCAGATCCGTAGGCGTGGATATGATGAGAATCTCCCTGATTCCGGCCAGCATCAGCACGGAAATAGGATAGTAGATCATAGGCTTGTCAAATATCGGTATCAGCTGCTTGCTGATGCCTTTGGTGATAGGGTAAAGCCTGGTTCCGCTACCGCCGGCAAGAACGATTCCTTTCATAAATTCCTCGAATTTGCTACTAATATACGTGATTTTTTCAGCATCACCCAATAACTGCGGGGCTAATTAGAGAATATTATCTTTTCCTTGCGTATATTTGCAGTACTAAACAAAAACATTGAAAAAAAATGAAGAGATTTTTTATTGTACTGTCGGTTCTGCTGGCGTTTGTACAGTGTCGGCCGGCGGCTGACGAACTGAAGGTCGTATCATTCAACATCAGGATGGGGGTTGCGAAGGATGGTGAGAATTCATGGGAATTCCGCAAGCAGGCTTCTGCCGCCATGGTGAACGAGCTTCGTCCCGATATCATGGGACTGCAGGAGGCTTTCGATTTCCAGGCGGAGTTCATTAAGGAACAATGTCCTGACTATGACGGAGTTGGAGTAGGTCGTGATGATGGAAAGTCAGCCGGTGAAATGATGATGATTTTCTTCAATACCAAGACTGTCGAACTGAAGGATTGGGGTACGTTCTGGCTTTCTGAGACTCCGGAAGTTCCGTCTTTCGGCTGGGATGCCGCGTGTCGCCGCACTGCCACATGGGCCCTTCTGGAAATGCGCAAGTCCGGAAAGGAGTTCTATTATGTGAATACCCATCTTGACCATCAGGGCCGCGAGGCTGAAAAGAACGGTCTGAAGCTCATCGTGGAGCGCATTGACAGTATCAATCCCAAGAAATATCCGATGGTCCTGACCGGTGATTTCAATGTCCTTCCGGCTGATGCCGTGCTGGATGACCTGGACCAGATAATGTCCAGTGCCCGCGCTACGGCGGAAGTGACCGACAGCATCCCTTCTTTCAATGCTTTCGGCAAACCGTTGAAGCATGCTGCGATAGGGGACCAGTTCGTGGATTTTGCGACTACTGCCGGTCTGACGATTGACTACATTTATTACAGCGGTTTCTCCAAATGTCCTAGTTTCCACACCGTGACGGAGAGTTTCGCCGGAGTGCCGTACATCTCTGACCACTACCCGGTTACGGCGGTATTGAAATTCTAGAGGTAACTTGCGGACTCGAACTTTATCGGGTCGGAATTATAACGTGGTGGTTCCCGATGGATGAGCGCAGAAAATAATCTGCAAGTCCGGGAGCCGCCACGATTATTTGTGTCCGGCAGAGATTGTCATTGTATTGATTTTCAATGATACTGACGTCTTCCAGAAACATTTCCGTGCAGTCTGGCGAAACCTTTAGTATCTTGGCCGGACCTGCCGGGATCGTGCCATGTATGGCCACTCCGATTCCTGATTCGAAATGCGTGTCGTAACAGTAGCCGCTTACGATGTTCAGAGGCACTGTGCAATGCGCAAACAGCAATTTGTCTCCGTCAATGCGTGAGAGGTTGGCCTGGAATCCAGGTGTGCCATATTTTTTGTTGGCGATGCACATTGACAGCAGAGCCGGCACATCGCCTTCGCAGGTTGCTACAACTCCCTGACTGTTAAGGATTGCCAATGCCAGACATCCTGTATTGCCCAGCGCGGTGAGCAGGTCGAAGCATCTCAGGGACACTCCGTCCAGTCCATATTCGTTCACGATTGTCTTGAGCGCGCAATATATGTCAAGCGCCTTTCCGAAGTCTTTTTCCGTTATTTCGCGTCCGAATTTCGGTTTGTTCAATGCATTGAGGTCCAATTCTTTCAGCAAGGTCCTGTCGGGTGTCTTGGCCAGGTCGACCAGTTTGTTTATGTCAATGTCAATGATTTCCGCTCCGAGTCTTATCTTTGCTTCATCGTAGTCCACATCGCTGGAAATCAGCCAGTCAGACGGTTTCCCGACGACTCCGACTTTCATTCCCTCCAATATCCGCCCCAGTTCATATTTTCGCACATGGCTCTTGTTTCCCCTCGTGAAGCCTGCTTCCAGTTTCCCGACGATTTCTTCTGTGTTTCCATGTATGATTTCTCCCGGATATCCGTTACGGTTCAGGAATGACAATATTTCCATTGACGCAGCCAATGAATTGCTCTTGCCGCTTGTAAGCAGTCTGATAGGTTCGTTTCCAGGCACCTGCAGTTTTCCGTCTTTGCAGAATATGCTCTTGAAAATCCCTTCAGTGCCCCCTGTCCGGACATAGATGAGGTTGTTACGTGTATCCCCATATCCGGAGAAATCTTCGCCCATGAAGCAGAACCTTTCTCCAATCATCGCTTCGATTTCCCTTATGAATCCTTCCTCTGCAGGACTACATGCCGCCTCGCTATGCAGGCTTGATGTCAATGTGTATAGTGTGTGCATCTCTCTAGTGTTCCTCATAATAATATGAATAATCAATTCCTTTCATAAACATCTCTCGGTCATTCACCTTGTCTGTCAACGCATTTTTCAGAAGTCCTTTGATTTCTGTACTATCCGCCACGCTCCTTTCCATTGCTGAAAGATAATCATATTTATCAATGCGGCTCCAATCTACGCATAAACCAAGCTTTTTCTTCAGAATTAAATCCAGCCAAATTCTCGTAGTACGCCCATTGCCCTCACGAAACGGATGTGCCACATTCATCTCAACATATTTATCCGCAATCTCATCGAATGACTCTTCAGGCATCTGCTCAATGTTTTGTAACGTTTGCGATAAATAGGCCACTGGAGCGAATGTGAATCCGCCTTTGGAAATATTAACCGAACGTATCTGTCCGGCAAAGTCATACAATCCTCCAAACAGATAAGCGTGAATCTGCTGAAGCCCCTTCACTGTTCCGACTTCAATGCTGTCAAGTAAAGAACTTTCGAAAAGTGTATAAGCTTTCGCCTTGCTCTTCCCGTCAATGGTATCTTCGCCATAAGTGAACCATTCAATGAACCGCAAAGCCTTGTTGTTTGGCATATTTTTCGCCAGTTCTATAACTCCGGAAGCATCAAGGACATCGGTAAGTCTCATCTTTCCGTCAGGGGCTCTCAACTTGAACTGGTTAGTGCCACTAACCAGTTCAAGTTTATCTGTTTTTAGTTTGCCTTTCAGATATTTCCAATAGTTCCTGTTCTTCGTATAGTCATCCTGCGCGTTCAATACTCCGACAATATCAAGCACACTATACCACCATTTGGAATTATCTTCATCCCAAAAGGCCCTCACCTCATGGTCGTCAAAGAAACGTATTGATATTTTAGTCATTATTTTATCCTTTATATAGTACGCAAAGATTCTTCACACATTTGTTGTGTATCCTCATATTGTTTTATCAGCCCAAATATAGCAACATTCAAAAAAACTGCATCATCTAATGGATTCTTTTTTACTAGTCGATAATGTTGCTTTTGAATGCGCCCGGCCGGCGGTGGCTCCTCTGGAGGTTCGCTTCGCTCATCCCGTCAGGCTGCCGCCTGCCACCCATTCACAAGGTCATGGGCGACCATGCCTCCAGAGCCGCCACCCCCGTCCGGGCTTCGCCGAGTGGGGATTGTTGCATATCTATGTTTTAACGGCGGGACGCGGCCACGCCTCGTTTCTGGAGATGTTGATTTTCAATGAGTTATAAAACAGGGCGTGGAAACGTGGCCAAAAAAAGCCTGCGTTTCCACGCTACTGTTAAAATGGTATCTGATTATCAGTTAGTTACAAAAATCCCCGTGGCCGCGTCCCGACGATATCGGCAATCGCGGCGATGCTGATAGAAATCTTTTATTGGCATTGTCATAGAATACTTTACCATTGAATTCGTGAAAATTCTGAACTACGAATTCCGCGGTAACGTTCTCAAGCGGCTTTATTTCGTATAGTGACTCTAGAGTTTCCATGAATCCTTTCCTGAAGTGTGAACGCAAAGCGGCTCTTGCATTTGAAACGTCATTTCCTGTGGCGAAAGCATGTAAGATATACATGAAATTTACCTCGAACGTTATGAGTATCAATGTGTCTCTGTCGAAAAGCCTGCCTGGAAACTGAAACTGCATGTCCCGTTTTTTGTTGAAGTCTAATCTGTTGATATGCAATTCTGTCGTGCTGAATGGATTGTCGTTTAATGTTTTCTAATTGAGCGGAGCCGCGACAGCTCCCTTCCTGTTTTCTGCATCTGACTCGTTAATTGTACAATTCTATCTATAATTCCGGCTTCACAGGCCGGATTTTTCTGTTCTTATAAGGCCAATGGGCATAGTATCCCCCTCGTGAACCCTTTTGAGGTGCATATTTTCGTTTCAGGCAACAACCGTGCTCTTTGTTCTATCCTGGCCCACAACTTAACCACGTTCGCCGTGTGGATACCGAAGAAGATATTTAGGATTTCGAAATACAATCAGTCTCATTTTAAATCAAATATAACAGACTATTTGCTTGGCGGTGTCCACAAATTTGTTTATTTTCGCACAAAAATGTAGATGCAAATTCAATGGAAAAGAAAGAATATAGGAATCGTATTCGGGTCATTTTAGCCGAGAAGATGATTACAAATACCTATTTGGCAGAACAACTTGGCGTGTCGAAAATGACAATAAGTCGCTGGTGTACCAATACTACACAGCCGAGTGCACCGCAATTGATTGAGATTTCGCGGGTATTGCAGTGTGATTTGAAGGATTTATATGAAGCAATAGAATATTATGCGTAAAGGATGAAAGAGACAAAATATATGTATAAAATAGCTTCTCTCTTCTCCGGGTGTGGCGGTCTGGATTTAGGATTTATAGGGAATTTTGATTATTTGGGACGACATTTTTGTGAGAATAGTGTGAAAATTGTATTTGCCAATGATTTTGATAGCGATGCTACTACATGCTATAACTCAAACCATCTTTTAACTCGTGATGATGATTGCAAATGTCTTTTAGCTGATATCAGGAGTGTCTTGGCAGAAGATATTCCTGATTATGATATATTATTGGCAGGATTCCCCTGTCAGCCATTTTCAAACGCAGGTAACCGCAAAGGTGTTAATGATAAAAATGGTAGAGGTACTCTATTTGAAGAATGCGAGAGAATTTTAAAGGCAAAAATTGAAAAAGGAGTGAAGCCAAAAGCTTTTGTCTTTGAAAATGTAAGGGGAATACTTTCTTCAAAAATGGATTCTGGAGTCACTGTTCCAGAAGAAATTAGAAGAAGAATGGAAGCATTGGGGTATAATGTAACCATGCAATTAGTTCGAGCAAGTGATTATGGTGTACCTCAATCGAGGTATCGTGTGCTGATTGTAGGGGTGTCAGAAGAATTCGGTGCTTTTGATTTTGAAATAATGAAATCAATTATACATGAGTATGGCCTTCCCTCAGTATCTTATGGTAGAGATGAAGAATTGTTATTAGGAAGCATTTTGCAAGGAGTCGAAACAAAATCTGACAATGTTTTTTGGGGATATACTGCTGCGACACAGCGCATGGTAGAACTTATAGGTCCATGTGTATCTGGTAAAGAAGGGTTTAAATATTTTACAAAAGGATTTATAAAAAAAGACTTGCCGGTCGATGTGACTACGGGAAAATCTTGGAAAGATGTTTCTCCTGATTTACTTCCGCCGAGATTTAAGCGTATCTACGATGACCCGAAAAAATATCATGCTCCTAAATTTTATCGTAGATTTGCATTGGGTGAAATAAATGGTACTATTACTGCCTCTGCTCAACCTGAAAACTGCGGTATTACCCATCCAATAGAAAATAGACGTTATACAGTAAGAGAGATTGCAAGAATACAGTCATTCCCAGATGAATATACTTTTAGTTCGATACCTCTTCAATCTCAGTATAAAGTAATAGGCAATGCTGTTCCACCGGTTCTTGCATGGGTTGTTGCTAAAGCGTTAATAAAAAAATTGGATGAATATGGCATACATAAGTAAAAGAAATATTTTGGCGGCTTATAAAAAGTTGTCTCAAATGCACCCCGATCCGAATGCGCAAGGTGCCACTCAAAAAATCAGTGCTATCAGACATTTCTTGGCATTAGACGGTTTCTACAAATTACATAATAGAGACTGCAATACAAGGGATAGAAATGACAAGGAAGAATTTGCGAATCTGGTAGGCAAAGTTTGTGATGTGTGCCTTAATTTGTATACAACAAATTTTTACTATCCTCTTAAACGTCATGCTGGAGATTATAGCGTAGGAAGTAATTTCTATTCGGCGGGGCAAGTTAATGCTTCACTTGTTAATCCAAATGAAGTTTTTGATTATCCCAAAAGAGGGAACATTCCATTAATGAATGTTCAAAATGGTGTTTTGGAAAGGAAATTGTCATTGTATCGTAATTTTGAATATTATATAACATCAACAGACTATGCGGTGGCACTTGTTGTTTGGCTAATTCGAAAAATTTCTATAGAGCAAAACAATGGCAAAAAGTTGTATAACAATATATACATGGCATTATCTAAAGTATTTACTACTGATTTGTTGAATGTTTTATTTGAAGACCCAACGGCATTTGAGCAAGAATTGAACAAATACAATCTAACTTTCAATGATAACTATTATGAAATAAAGGAAAACGATATAGAGGACTTATTTGATATGGCTTCTTCTAACAACATAAAATATATTGATTTCCCAACATCATATCAGGTAATCTTCTATGGTGCACCAGGTACAGGTAAATCCTATAAAATAAAGGCACAACTTGAAGGTGTTTCTAAAGAAAATATATTCAGAACCACATTTCATCCGGACAGTGATTATTCAACATTTGTCGGGGCATATAAGCCCACTAAGGGAAAAAGACCTTTGTATGGCTTGAACGGAGGCCTTACTGTACGATTGAATGACGGTGGGGACTTGAGTGAAGATGTTATTACTTACAAATTTATTCCTCAAGCTTTTCTGAATGCATATATGCGTGCTTATCAGACCGAGGATAAAGTATATCTTATTATTGAGGAAATCAATCGAGGTAACTGCGCACAAATATTCGGTGACTTGTTCCAGCTTCTTGACAGAGATGAAAACGGTGTATCAGAATATTCAATCAAAGCGGATGCGGATTTGAAGGCATTCTTAGAGGATGAGCTTGGCGTAGACAATCCTGGTATAAAAGATGGAGAACTTTGTTTGCCATCAAATCTCTATATCTATGCAACCATGAATACTTCCGACCAATCTCTATTTCCGATAGACAGCGCATTCAAACGTCGTTGGGATTGGGAGTATGAACCTATCAAGTATAAAAATACTGATTGGAAAATTGTCATTGACGGTACAGTATATTCATGGACTTCATTCCAAAGAAAAGTCAATGACAAAATCTTGAGTGCAACCAGTTCTGAAGATAAGATGTTGGGCGATTATTTCGTAAATCCATCAGATGGAGTCATTACTGAAAAGGTCTTGTTGAACAAAATATTATTCTATCTGTGGAATGATGTCTGTAAGGATGGAGAGGGGGATATGTTTAAAATTGGTGAAACAGAAGAAGTTACGTTCTCTGAATTATACGGTAATGTAGGCAAACAGAAACTTATTTCCATGATGGATTATCTCAATATTTTCAAATTCGAAAACAATGAAGATGATATTGATGATAACGATGATTCTGAAATAGAAGCTGGCAATAGGGGAAAAGATATGACTCGGTATTCAATAAATGGTGTTGGTAAATATGCAAAGAAAAATTTAGCAGCTGAACTGGTAAAATTGTATATCACACAGAACCCCACTTTGTCCGCTTCAGAAGTAGTTGGGAACTGGAAGTCTTTAGGGAAATTTGTTTCTCATTTTGTAGAAACGCAGGAAGAATATAATACTCGAACAGATAGGGAGCCAAGAGTTAGAGTCCTTATGTGCAATAATGAGAATATTTATGTTTCCACCAATGGTTGGGGAGGACAAGGTATTATGGATAGTCTAATAAGTGCTATTCCGGAGAGTTGGAATCTGAAAGTAGAAAAACTACAATAATCTATCGATGCTGCTGTTTATTGAAGGATACCCATATACTCTGAATGACATAGTTAAAGATGATCTGACTGTCAGAGATGTACTCAATGATGTTGTGTCCGTGCCTGTAAAGGAGGACAAATATTCATTTGGGTATGTCGGGTATTGCTATAGTAAGGCGGCAAAAGATGTTGTATTCTTCTTGCCCAAAGTAGTATTGACTGGTGAGATAAACGAGGAAAGTGGAGATGATACGATATTCGGTGCTTCTCCGCAGGAAATCATAGATTTTGAGTCCGATACGGTAAAAGCCAAGTTTACGGAAGAAGGTTGCAAGGAATACAAGGAGTTTCTGTCCACTCTTTCAATTTGGATATACCGGACGATAAGCGTATATGAACAATCTCATAACGACAATATACTTGAAAGCAAGGAATATCAGTCCGAAAGCAGAGGGCGAAAACAGAAACACAACACATTACTTGATGTGATAATAGCACTGAGAGATTTCAACAGAAACAATCAGGACTATTTTACTTTCGTGGCCAAGAACGTTCATTCTGGTTATAACAAAATCAACTGGAACAAGACCATAGCTTCAGCACAAGCTATCATACAAAATGGAAGCCCTGTTTACATCGAGCCGGTAAACAGGAAGAAAATGGTGAACTTTGACGAAGAGCTGCTTGTCATATATTTCTCCATTTTGAACTACATTCGAGATACACATGGTTTCTCTTTTGAAATCAATATCCAATATCCGCTTATCAGCTGTGAGAAGTTGAAGAAATCCTATATAGGCAGGAATTTGGGATGTCGAAGACTGAAACAAATCAAGTATAAGTATTTCTCTGACAAGGCTCTCAGAATATGGGATTTGTGTTATGCATTTTTTGACAGGGAGTATAAGATTGCAATGAACAGGCAGTCGGAGGACTATTTGCTGGCAAAAGATTTCGAGCACATTTTTGAAGTCATGATTGACACTCTGGTAAGTGGTAATGACAAGCAAAATTTGCCGAAAGAACTAACGGAACAAAGGGACGGCAAACTGGTTGACCATATGTTTGTCGGTCAAGGCCTGATTGAACAATCCGATTTAACTTCTGAACTTACCTATTACATTGGGGATAGCAAATATTACAAGCGTTCCAAAAATGACAGGACACAGCTTGGCGACAAATCGATATACAAGCAATATACATACGCCAGAAATGTCATTCAGTGGAACATGAATCTGTTTTTGGACGGTGACGGTAACGGAGAGCATCCTCAGTTAAGGGATACATTGACTGAAGGATATAATCCCATCCCCAATTTCTTTATCAGTGCCCGAATTCCTAACAAAAAGACCGAAGATAGTAAATTCCTTTCCTTTGATGATAAGGAGTTGAAAGCGCAGGATGGTGGAGTACAGTTGAACCGCCAATTTGAAAATCGCCTGTTTGACAGAGACACGCTGCTGTTGTGCCACTATGATGTTAACTTTTTGTACATCGTATCGTTGTATGGTCGCAACAATAAGAGTGCGCAAGCGGCATGGAGAGAGTACGTCCGCAAAGAATTCAGGAATAAGATTCAAAGTACTCTCAACCGACTGTATACATTCAGAACTCTGCAGCCACGTGATGGCATGGATTGCTATCAGTTCATTCAGGATAATTTCCAACGGCTGAACGGCAAATTGTATCGTCCGAAGAGTGATGGTAATTATCTGGTTCTTGCTCTGATGAATGATGAAGATTCCGATATATGGAATTCTCTCAAAATCAAATCAGCAACGATAAAAAGGGAAACGGCTCAAAGTAAAGAGCTGTTGGAAACTTTACAGACACATTTCTATGTCAGTGATCCGTTTGAACTTGAAACAGAGTTCCATATCGATAGCATTGACAATGTCGGTACTTTGGAACAACAACCGAAACAGGCGTTTAGGAATATCCTTACTGGATTGGTACGGAGAACCGATGCGGATTATTCAGATTTTGACAGGCATATCGCGAAAATATATACTATGGAGAAGATACCTACATCTGTCAATGTGATGGATATCAGGTATTTCCTGCCTATGGTTGGCGGAGAGATTGACGGTTATTATAAAGTGGAGAAAGTATATTTTGGCACTAAGAACGGAAATCCATGCTTGAAGTTGAATCTGTCCTCCTTTATTTCATTGGGCAGCAGTCGAGTTCCTATATATCGCATAAAAATGCAGCCGGGAGAATTGATTTCCGATGATTTTATGGTTAAATTATACAAACAAAGGATTTAAGACAATGGAGGAAAAACAATACAGAATGGACTTCGACGCCTTTTTAAGGTCTTTCAAACAAAGTAAGAACGGCTCATTTGCATTCTTATTGGGAGCAGGAGCGTCCATTACTTCAGGTGTCCAATCTGCGGAAGATTGTATTTGGGATTGGAAAAAACTTATATATGTATCAAACAATTCGACAAATGAAGCTTTTCTTGATATACATTCTGATTGCTGCCGGAAAAAAATTCAGACATGGCTAAACGAGCAAGGAGGTTATCCAAAAGAAAAATCTGATGAAGAATATGTTTTCTATGCAGAAAAGGCATTTCCATTGCCTGGCGATAGAACAAGATATTTCGAGAGTCTATGCTTTGATAAGAATCCGAATATCGGATATAAACTTTTGTGCTTATTGCATAAATATAGAGCTTTAAAATCTGTTTGGACTACAAATTTTGATGGACTGGTTGAAAGGGCGGCTCATCAAGCAAACATAACTCCAATAAATATAAATTTAGACAATCCTGAACGTATTCATCGCACTGAAAATAGCCAGGAGCTATTATATATTGCCTTGCATGGTGATTATAAATATTCTGAGCTCAAGAATACTGCTACAGAACTAGATTCTCAACAGGGTACTTTCAAAGATAGGCTGAAAGAATATTTTGTAGACAAAAATCTAATAGTAATCGGATATAGTGGAAGAGATAAGTCTTTGATGGAAGCATTGACAGATGCTTTTAGCTGTCCGGGGGCAGGTCGTTTATATTGGTGCGGATATGGTTCATTTATAAATGAAGACGTTAAGAATTTACTAACTGCTGCTAGAAATGCAGGAAGAGATGCGGTATTTGTTGAAACGGACGGGTTTGACAAGACAATGATATCTATACTCCTTTCCGCATATAATGATGAACAAAATAAATACCAAGAGATTCATAAGATACTGGAAGAAGCAAATACGGATATTACTATTACGCCATTTGTTTTGAACAGATTGAATTCAAGTGGGTGTATTAAAACAAATCTGTATCCGCTTTCTATTCCTTCTGATATATTTACTTTTGAGATTGCTTTTCCTCAAAATGAGACACAACACAATTTTCTCAGAAGTAGGATTAAAGGGAAGGATATTATTGCTATCCCTTATAAGGGGAAAGTATTTGCTTTTGGTTACTCAGAGCATATACATCAAGTATTTTCCGATTGCCTTAAAGAAGACAACATATCGCGTTTGCCATTATCAATTAATGAATTGAAAGGGACTCCAGCACTAAAATCAGTTATAATCAAAACTTTGATTTGTGGGCTTTCCTCTTGCTGTGGTAAAGACGCGGTTGTATCTAAACGTTTGATTTGGGATAAAACACGTCAATTTGGGAATTATAAAGATGTGTATGAAGCAATAAAAATAGATATAGTATTTTTGGATAATAAGAATTATGCTCTCATGTCTATTGTCCCAACATTGTATTTTAAGGATGAAAATATCAATAGCGACAGACGTAAGAACCTGATGTCAGAATATCTTGACAAAAAGCACAATAATCAATACGATAAGATTATTTCTAGTTGGGAGCAAATTCTTTTTAATGGACATCGACTTACATTTGATTATCCATTAAATAGCGGTTATAATTTCAATTTTAAGATAAGTAATAATAGAGGGCTGGTTTCGGTAGACTATACGGACAAAGGTCTTATACCTCAAACTCAGTTCGTTAATAAAAAAATAGTGTATTCGGGGATTTATATATCAGAGCCAAATCTTGACTTTTGCAGTAAGGTGTCTCGAAAAATTATCCACGATACTAACCCGATGAGAGGGCTTCTCCAAAACAATCCATATGATTATGAGTTCCAATCCAATTTTAATACTAATGTAAAAATTGGAGTAATATGTCCGAGTACTTATACAAATCAATTTAGGAGTTTTCTTAACGGCTTAAATGGAAATATCACAGCTCCAAACACGGATTATGTGCAGCCATATATAGGTTTTGAACAAATCTATTCTGCTTCGTTAGATATACCTGCCGTTAATTCTAATTTATGGATTAGCTGCCGAGAAACGCAAACAGATTCTGTCGGTTTGGCGCAAAACATATGTAAGTTCGCCCATAAAATAGCCAATAACAATCCGAATATTATCGTTGTTATTTTTATTCCTAAATCATGGGAACATCATCGTTCATTCAAGAAAGATGGTGAAATTTTTGATTTGCACAGCTATATAAAAGCGTATGCGGCTCAGAACGAATTTACTACACAATTTGTAGAGGAAAAGACCATATCCAATACTTATATGAAGAACCAAATATATTGGTGGCTTTCATTAGCCTTGTTTGTCAAATCGATGCGAACGCCTTGGGCTTTATCTGATTTGGATGCAGATACAGCTTATGCTGGTATTGGATATAGTGTCAAAAAGGAAGCAAATGGCAAAACGAACATTGTTGTAGGATGCAGCCATATATATAATTCCAAAGGACAAGGATTAAGATACAAATTATCCAAAATTGACAATCCTATTTTGGATAGAAAAAATAATCCTTATCTGTCTTATGAAGAAGCATACAAGTTAGGTATCAATGTTCAAGAATTATTTGTAAAATCTATGGATATGATGCCTCAAAGAGTAGTTGTACATAAAAGAACACCGTTCAAAGAAGAAGAAATTAAAGGTATAACTGATGCCTTGTCTCATGCTGGAATCAAAAATATAGATTTGATAACGATAAGAATGGAAGATTCCATAAAATGTATTGATCAGTATTTAGATCATGGATGTCCTGTCAATACTAGTTATCCAGTTATGCGAGGAATTTGTTTCCCTGTTTCCCAATACGACTGTTTGCTGTGGACACATGGAACGATAGACTCAATAAGGCAAGATAGGAAGTACTTTCCTGGAGGACGAGGCATACCTTCTCCTTTGAGAATTACTAAATATCATGGTAATGGTTCGATGCAAGCAATAGCTAAGGAGATTTTAGGGTTTACTAAAATGAATTGGAATTCATTTAACTTTTACACAAAATTCCCAGCTACAATTGATACGTCCAGTACATTGGCGCAAGTTGGACATTTATTGGGCCATTACGATGGTAGAATATATGATTACAGATATTTCATCTAGGGGCATTCTGTTTTAACAGATAAAATTTAAACAAATTATTATGAATTTTGATATCATGTTGCTGATAGGCGAGGCCACAACGTACGATAAGAAAGAAATGCTCGAAGTCAGGCGTCCTAAAAGTTGGCTCAAAAGTGTATCTGCTTTTGCAAATGGCGAAGGTGGAACTTTGATATTCGGAATCAGGGATGATGACAAAATAGTAGGACTTGCTGATGCAGAAGGTGATGCGGAGATAATTAGTGAAGAGATTAAGAGTAAACTTGACCCGGTTCCGGCAGTCAATCTTGAGCCTAAAGAGCTTGACGGAAAGAATCTTGTGTTATTGCATGTATATCCAGGACAGGAAACTCCATATTACTATATTGGCGACAAGCAGCGTTTGGCTTTTGTCCGCATAGGCAATGAATCTGTTACGGCAGATCGCATTCAATTGAAAAGTCTTGTCTTGAAAGGATCCGGTCGCACTTATGACAGTATGCCATCCAGTTATAAGTTTGAAGATATGGCATTCTCTAAACTCAAGTCCGTTCATTACAAAAGGTCACAGCGTTCATTTGAAGACAATGAGTTTGTGTCGTGGGGAATCGTTGACGAAAAGGGCAAATTGACGAATGCCGGTGCATTGCTGGCAGACGAATCTCCTATCAGGCAGTCGCGTATATTCTGTACACGCTGGAATGGCTTGGATATGACAAATGGCTTGGGCGAAGCGATAGATGATGTTGAATTGGAGGGTTGCGTAATAGGTCAGCTACAGGATGCTGTGTCTTTCGTCAGAAACAATTCCCATAAGAAGTGGTGGAAGGAAGACGATTATCGTGAAGAACTGCCGGATTATCCGGAACGTGCTGTGACGGAAGCGATAGCAAATGCGATTATTCATCGTGACTATATGCAAATGGGTAGTGAAATACACATTGATATGTATGATGACCGTTTGGAAATCTATTCTCCGGGAGGTATGTTGGATGGCAAACTTATCCAGCAACTGAACCCACTTACAGTGCCGTCCAAAAGAAGAAATCCACTGTTGGCAGATTTTTTCAACCGGTTGGGACTTATGGAGAGACGCGGTAGTGGAATGAAGAAGATAATGGATGCATATAAGCAATACCAACGTCTAGCTAAATGTCATATTCCTGAATTTACCTCAGATGCTTCAGAGTTTCATGTGACGCTTTGGAACTTGAATTATGATGGTAATAATACCGCTGCTGACAATACATATCAAAAGGAAGAGTTCGTAAAAGAACCAGTGGAGTTCACAAAAGAGTTCATAAAAGAACCAGTGGAGTTCACAAAAGAGTTCATAAAAGCAAGTCGCCAGATATATAAGCTGATATCTACGAACCCTAAAGTCAGTACTGTTCAAATGGCAATATCAATGGGACTATCAACACGTCAGGTCCTGAAATACATAAAACGTCTGCAAGACTTTCACAAAATTGCCCGTATAGGGGGGCGCAAGACTGGAGAGTGGAAGATAATTGACGAAGAGTACGAAGGATTCTTTGATAGAATATAAGTGAGTTTGACTTGCCAATTCCAAATAAAACTTGGCAAATTATTTATATGTTTAATTCTTAATGGAAATTTTCCAATATGGCATTTGAAGCACATCAGCAGCAGATTAGCTTTTTGTTAGGCAAGAAGATATATTGTATTCCCAGAAATCAGCGAAAATATGTTTGGGGAAACGATAATTGGAAAAACTTGTTGGAAGATATAGATTTCTTACAAGGCACAGGAAAGTACCATTTTCTAGGAAGTATTGTTTTAAATACGCAAGTTAATCCAAATGACGATGATATAGAATATTATGAGATTGTGGATGGACAACAGCGTATTACAACTATCATATTGATACTTATTGTAATAGCACAGATATTTAAGGAACGAAATGAAGATGCGCTATTTCAAGGTTTGTTGCCCTATATCCAAACTACAAACATAAACAATCAGACATCAAGTACCTTGCATACAGATGTACATACTTGTATTATGAATCTTGTCTCATGTGTCGCCGATAAAGAAACACCATACAATACGATACAATTGCTAATTACTAATTGCATCACAAACAAAAAGCAAGATTCCGTAATAGAAAAGTGTTTAAAGTACTATTACGATATTCTGAAATCTCGAAATACCGATGCAGTCGCGGCTTTCCGAAATGCATTAATAAGCACAAATTATGTCAACATTAAGACAGCAGGAGAAGATGCATATACGGTGTTTGAAATTCTAAATGCAAGAGGTATGGATCTTGAGAATCATGAACTGCTCAAGAACTTTATATTGCGTTATACAGTGCCAATAAACAACGTAGATATAGCACGTCAAGAATGGAAAGATGAAATTGAGAATAGACTAGGTAAAAACATCACAAATTTTCTTAAGCATTATGTTGCTCATAAATTTGGTATTGCAGGAGTAACAAAAAATAGAGCTGTATATGATGCTATTAAGAAAAATACAAGCATTGCAGAAGTAAATAGATTATTCTGCGATTTAAAGCTTAAGGCAAAGTATTATCAGCAGATAGTTTGCGAAAGTGATATGCACGGTGAACCACCAACAGAAATTGACAGAATTTTCAAATTTATGTTGTCTAATAGAAGTTTGTTGTTTAGGCCAGTCTACCTTAGTCTATTACATCAAACTGAATTGGGTAATATTTCTGAGGATAAACTTATCAAGGTCCTTAAATGTATACAATACTTTTTTGTATGTTACAATCTTATAAGTAAAGAAACATCAAATAAAATCTCAGAAGGTATTCAGAAATATGCTTCTTTAATAGAAAATGAATATAGTAACGATATTCTAAAGCGTTTTTTGCTACATTTGAAAAACCGAATGCCTACTAAAGTGGAGTTCAAGAACGCTTTCAAATTGATTGGTTATTCTAATCATTGTGAGTATTATCACGACAATAAGAATAAACAAAGAGCAGATATGGCCTTGAGTATTTTGGAACAAATTAAGTCTGGGCGTGTAGATATACCATCATTCACAATTGAGCATATATTTCCAGATTCGCAAAATCGCGAAAATGCGATGATTGGAAATCTTATTCCTTTAGAGGAAAATCTTAATAGCTTATGTAAAGATAAGCAGCTAAATGAAAAAATTTCAATATACGATAGGTCTAATTTTACAACAGTGCGAAATGTTTCAAATAGATATAGAGATAATGTAGCTAACTTTAATATAAACTCACGATGTATGGTAATGGCTGATGAGTTATATGATGAAATTAATCATATTTTAGATGCATTATAAGTCTGTTTGAGAATGAAATATTAATATGGATAAACTGACCAAGGAACAGCGTCATCGTTGCATGTCTGCGATAAAGGGCAAGAATACAAAGCCGGAATTATTGGTGAGAAAGTTCTTGTTCAGCCGTGGTTTTCGATATAGACTAAATCACCCAAGGCTTCCCGGACATCCTGATTTGGTTTTACTCAAATACAGAACTGTTATTTTCGTAAACGGCTGTTTTTGGCATGGGCACGAAGGATGCAAATATTATGTTCTTCCGAAAACAAATGTCGAATTTTGGCAGAATAAGATTGAACGCAATCATAGCCGGGATATAGAGGAACGGCGGCAGCTAACTTCAATGGGATGGCATTGTATTGCCGTTTGGGAATGTCAGTTGAAACCGAAAATCCGCCGACAGACTTTAGCAGCTTTGGAATACACGCTTTGCCATATTTATCTTGAGGATAGAAGAATCAAATCATACGCGGTGACTGGAGAAGAATATAACATGGTGGCAGAGCCGGCGACTGAGTACGGTAATAAATCAGATTGAATTTGAGTAGCTTGACTTATAGGTATCTGTGTAATCCTCCGACCAACAAGGGATTGCATTGGAAATGGCCGTTCAAGAAAGATGTAGGATATTTTCAGAATCAAATCAGGTACTGCGGATAGATGTCACGTGCCCCACCGGTGGCTTATTTCCTAGTTTGTTTCTTTTGTTAAAATGATGGTTTTATGAAGAGAGTAGAAGTGGTAGCTGCGGTATTGATACACAATGGATTAGTGTTCGCTTGTCAGCGTGGATACGGGGAGTTCAAGGACGGCTGGGAGTTCCCGGGCGGTAAGGTGGAAGAGGGGGAGAGTCCTGAGGATGCGTTGCGGCGTGAGATTCGGGAGGAATTGGAGGTCGAGATCAATGTCGGCGAGTTGCTTGATACTATAGAGTATGATTATCCGACGTTCCATTTGTCAATGAAGTGTTATGCCTGCACGTTTGCTGGCGGTAGTCCGCACTTGCTTGAGCATGAGGCTGCCAAATGGTTGACATCTACGCAGTTGAACTCTGTGGACTGGCTTCCCGCCGATGTGACATTGATACCTAAGATTGCGAAGAAGTTGAATGGGTAGTCGGAAATCTCAGGAAATTTCCTATATTTGCCTCCAGCAAGATATTTTAGTAACGAGTCAGGGAATTTTTTTTTCTCCGGACTCGTTTTTTGTTTTAGGCGGCGGTCCTTGGCAGGAGCAGTGCCTGGAAGCAAAACGGATTCTTGCTTATGCGGAGGTTTTGTTCCGGGAAAACGATTTATCTGGAACAAAATGGGGCTCGCAAAGGGTTTTGTTCCGCTTAAAACGTTTTCGCGGGACCAAATGCCTCAGGCTGAAGGTTTTGTTCCACGTGAGCGTGTTTCTGGAACGAAATCATCGAGGGTAAGTCCATTCCCCGAGAGGAGGGATTTAGGGAGAGGGTAACGTGCACATAAAAAATGCGTTGGACTTACGGCCTTCTAACGAGTGACAACCCTCAAATTCGTGCTAACGTTCAGCAAGTTTGACAACTTGCGAAACTTTGGATAATATAATTATTAACTTATGAGCAACTATAGAGATTTGGAAGCATACTGCGAATCGCAGTTTTTTCATGGCGGTCCTTATTGGCATATCTATACGCCAGGACTTGAGACACCGGTTCTGTTTGGAGTCAAAGAAGATTATGTCTTCGCAATGAACTTGATTTGTCAGGCGGCAATGGCTTCGGACGGCGTGGGGATTCTCGCTTTCGAGGTTATGAGCAATCACTTGCATATCGTCGTGTCAGGTGAAGAATCATCGGCCAGAATGTTCTTTGCATTTCTGGAGAAGCGACTGCGAAGATGTGCAAAAACATTGACCTGCAAAGAGATACCTTCGTCTTTTACGGCGCATTACAAGGAAATTGACTCGCTGCAGTCGTTGCGCAACACAATCGTGTATGTGAATCGCAATGGATATGTGGCGGATAGAAATTATACGCCATTCTCTTATCCGTGGGGTACGGGGAAGTATTATTTTGGTGGTGCCGGAGCCGATGGAGCAGATGCCTTTCTCAATGTCAATGAAAGACGTCGCTTGTTCCGAGGACGTGCAGGGATTCTTCCGGAGAAATATCAGATCATCGACGGGTATGTGACCCCATCCTCATATTGCAATCTGGAACTGGGCATGTCGTTGTACCGGGATGCTCACCATTACTTCTACATGGTGAGCAAGAATGTCGAGGCGTATGGTGAAATGGCGGTGGAACTCAATGATGGTGAGTATATTACGGATACAGAACTTGTTTCTTAGGTGATGAGGTTCCTGAAGAGTGACTATGACGTGAATTCGTTGCGGGATTTGAGCAAGACGCAGAAGTATGATTTTGCCAGGCGGCTTCGTTTCGAGTTCCGCTCGTCGAATGAACAGATAAGGCGAGTGCTGAACCTGGCTTCTGCAGAAGTGAATGCGATATTTCCTTTGACGGCGAAGAAGTGATGCTCGTCGAGATTTTCTGGCGGGGAATCATTGTATTCTGGCGGGGAGTCATGATTTGGTTCCACTAAACCGATTTAGATGGAACAATCGGCCTCAAAAATAACACTTTGTTCCATCTAAAACGTTTTCGCGGAACAAAATAATCCAAGGCAATGCAACCCGAGCCTGTGCGCCCCATGCCAATCCGACCCCTGCCAATACAATCCGTGGCCAATGCAATCCATGCCAATGCGCCCACGGCAGAACATCACATTGTTGCCGAAACACGGAGGCATTGTCGCAGCTGTCTGGAGGATATTTGTGAAAGATATGCGCGTGACACGGTAAAATAGGTAAAATTACCTAGAGAAATTGTTTGGATTACTTGGCTGATAGTCATAAATTTGGCCAAATCAAAAATCTAGATAACCATGAAACGAAGATTAATTGCACTATTTACAATCCTCTTGAGTGTTTCATTGATTGCGACCTATTCCTGCAAGAAGGAAAAGGACAAGAGTGTCGCAGTGACAGAAGTCAGATTAGACAAGTCAGCGACTACTCTTGTTGAAGGAGATACTGAAGAGTTGATGGCCACGGTGATGCCCGAAAATGCTACGGACAAGGGCATTGAATGGAAAAGCAGCGACGAGAGTGTGGCTACAGTGAGCCAGACCGGGCTTGTGACGGCTCTCAAGGAGGGTTCGTCGGCCATAACCGTGATTACGAATGACGGCGGATTCAAAGCCAAATGTGACGTGACTGTGAACAAGAAGGTTATCGCTGTGACGAGCGTCGTATTGGGCAATACCGAACTGACTCTCGTGGAAGGTGAAGAGGAAAAGCTGGCAGTGGCAGTGACACCGGAAAATGCCACTGACAAGAGTGTCGTGTGGGAAAGCGGTAATGAAAGTGTGGCTACCGTAAGTCAGGAGGGACTCGTGACTGCTGTCGGGGAAGGAAAGGCGACGATAACCGTGAAGACCAATGACGGCGGATTCCGTGCGTCATGTGAGGTGACTGTGAAAAAGAAGGTCATCGCTGTGACGGGCGTCAAGTTGAGTGCTGCGTCTATGACACTTCGTGAGGGGGATAAAGGAACACTTACAGCTACGGTAGAGCCTGCAAATGCGACCAATAAAAATGTGGAATGGTGGACCAGTGATCTTGATGTTGTCAGCGTGACCAGTACATCGGGCGGCAGCAATGGTTATGTGGAGGCAAGAGGGGCAGGAAAGGCCACGGTTACAGTAAAGACCGAAGACGGTGAGTTCAGCGCGTCATGTGAGATCACTGTAGAGAAAAAGGAAGTTCCTGTGACCGGAATCGCTTTGGAACAGTCATCGCTGCTGTTGCCTGTGGGAAATACGTTTACCATTAGGGCTCATGTGCAGCCAAGCAATGCCACTGATCAGAACATCCAATGGGGAAGTAGCAACGGAGGAGTCGCTACCGTTGACCAGACCGGAAAAGTTACGGCTGTGGCTGCGGGAACTGCCGATATCATTGCTACATTGGCAGGGAAATTTGCAAGATGTACCGTACAAGTCGATAATGTCAAGCTTTCGATGAAGAATAGTTCGTATAATATTTTACCAATGACTAAATTGATTAATATCAAGAGTAACATTGATGCTAATTTCGAATTGGACTATAGCAAGTTTTCATTCAGTTATTCAGACCCGGAGGTAGCCACGATCAAGTCCAATTTCGATATAGCTCTTCACGGTAAAAAGGGCACAACCAAAGTCAATGTGCTTTACAAATATGGAAACGGCGAGCTGAAGACCAGTTTTACTATCACCGTAAAGTAGTAACTCAAATTTCGCAAGTGCGAAACACCGCTTACTTATCTTTCGCCACGGCGGTGAGCCACAGGATGAGCTGGCCGGAATAGTATGTAATCATTATCAAATATTTGCTGTATGGCACAGGGGAAACGAACCTGTGCCATGACAGTATGATATCGGAGAACAGGAACAGCGCCGCACCCAACGCGAACAAACCATGCCGCTGCAACATTGACATGGCCAGCATTGAACATATCAGAACTGCGTAAATGACGCATCCGATGCGGGTGACGCCGGCCGGAACATGCGGAATGATGCAGGTCAATGCGAAGGTCAGCAATGCTGCCGCCGCTGTCGCTGCGCATATGACTGTCAATGCTTTGGCGCGTACACCTTTTCGGGCTGGAGTCCCGTCCGGCACACTTTCCTGATATCGGCACGCCTGCAAGTCTGCCGGCAGTGTCCGGAACCGCTGTACGAAAAATGCAATCAGCATCGCATGAGCCGCCGCGAAGAAAGACATCTGCCCGATGAAATTGCCGGACGCACCCATGTAGTCACCGCAAAACGAGAAAATCATTGCCAAAGTCATCAGCCTAGGCGCGAGAAAAACTCCTGCCAATGACAATGTCAGCAGCGGGCCGACAATCCTGTATTTCACCATGATTTCCGGCAATGCCATGCGCAGTACCGGCTTGGGAATGAAATATACCACCGCCAGCAACAAGAAAACCGCCACGGTGGCAACTACTTTTCTGTCAATGTTTTTCATGTTCAGCATGCAGTTGCTTTTTTGTTAATGCAAAATTAACAAAAAATAATCTGATAATTCTGTACAACGTATCGGAATAAAGGTTACATTTGCCGAGTTAACAAGGCTGTTAAACAAAAGTGTTAATATGAAAGTGATGAAAGACAACAATAAGAATACGGAAGCGGCGATTCTGGAGGCTGCTGACAAACTCTTCAAGGAGAAAGGATTCAAGGGAGCTACGACCACGATGATTGCCGGTCAGGCAGGTGTGACCCATGCCATGCTGCACTATTATTTCCGTACCAAGGAGCAGATATTCATAAAAGTTCTGGACGGATATATCATGAAAATGCACGATGAACTGAGGATGTCAATGTCTCCGGACAAGGGACTGGTAGAAACCGTTCTGGAGGTAACTGAAAAACTGTTCGACTTCATGCGGGTTCACAGCGGAGAGATCAGGCTTTTGCTGGAAATTGCCGATACCGCTCCGGCATTGCTCGAAAAGTATCATGACGGGATGAAAAATATGGTGAGCAAGTCGTTTGCACGACATGACGAGAGGCTGAAAGCTGCCATTGAAAAAGGCATTGTGGCGCCTGTGACGATGGAAGGATTGATTTGCGAAATCGTCCTGACAGATTATTCTGTGTTCGCATTGATGCCGATGATAAAACTGGTTGTCGGGGACAATCCTGAAAAAAAGGATGCCTTCCTCAATGAGAGAAAAGCCGAAGCGATAAGACATATAAGTGATTATCTGAGAGTCAGATGACAAAACAACTGAATATGAAACGGATATTGAAAACATTGTGCACTTCCATGGCCGCAATTTGCGCCGGATATGCGGCACATGCCCAGACCACTCTGGACGAGTGCATCGGATGGGCATACGATAACTATCCGCAAATCAAGGAAATGTCATTGATAGAAATGACCAAAGGCATTGACCTGAAAAATGCCGCCTATGCCTGGCTGCCGCATCTTAACATTTCAGGCAAGGCGACATGGCAGTCCGAAGTCGTGGAAATGCCGATGGATATTCCGGGGATGGATATCAACATTCCTCACGACCAGTACGGACTTACGGCGGAATTTACCCAGCAGATTTGGGACGGGGGAACCAGCCGCAGCCAGAAGGATCTTGCTGAAGCGGGAGCAGAAGTGAAGAAGACCCAGCTGGAGACTAATCTATGGTCCATCAGGTCGCGTGTCCAGAATGTGTTCCTCGGCATAATCCTGATTGATAAGCAGTTGGAACTCAACAGACTTCTTCGGGAAAGTCTTGAAAGAAGTTCTGAGGAAGTGAAAAGCCGTATGGAAGCAGGAGTTGCATTGCCTTCAGACCTGGACCAGGTAAGTGTCAATATATTGAGTTGTCTCCAGCAGCGCGCTTCGCTTGATGCCGACCGCAAATCTTATGTGAAGATTCTGGGGCTTCTTACCGGCAGGGATATGACAGACGTGGAACTTGCTGTCCCTCAGGACGCTGTCAATTATGTGGATGACGGCGCACGCGATTTTGAAACGCGTCCGGAAATGGCATTTTATGCGGCACAGCTAAAACAGAATGAATTCCAGCGCCGTCAATTGAATACATTGATATCCCCTAAACTGAACCTCAGCCTTCAGGGCGGTTACGGAAGGCCGGGAATGAATATGCTTTCGGGCGATTTCTCCGGATATTTTGTTGCCGGGCTGAAACTCCAGTGGAACATCGGCGCCCTCTATACCCGCGGACTGGACAAGCGTAAGGTCAATGCTGATGCACAGAAAATTGATTTGACGCGCAAGTCCTTCATTCTCAACAGTTCCGTGGAGGCGGAACAGAAGAACAATGCCATACTCAAAGCTCGTGACGTGCTGGAAAAGGACTCCGAAATCATCGGACTCCGCCAGCGGATCCGCGCATCCGGCGAGAACCAATACCGCGAAGGAACCATCAAGATGAACGATTATTTGTCAATGCTGGATGAAGAGTACAAGGCCAAGGCGAATGAATCAATGCATGAGGTCCAGCTTATGATGGCGGTCTATGACATGAAAAACACTATTGGAAAATAACATTGAAATTAAACATTCGGATCATGAAAAGATATGAGATATTGACATTTGCCGCTGCGATGGTGATATTTGCAGGCTGTCGGAATGACATTGATTTCGACGCTTGCGGACAGGTTGATGCTGAACAGGTTACGGTCGCGGCTGAGGCTGGCGGGCGAATACTCTCGTTGAATGTGAAGGAGGGTGACGTGCTTGAAGCCGGACAGTTGCTGGGTGCTGTGGATTCGGTGCAGACTGCGCTGCAGATCAAGGAGTTGGAGCAGCGCAAGGAAGGTGCAAGGTCGAGGCTGGTGGATATCGGACGTCAGCAGGCTCCGCAGAAAGACCAGCTGGCGAATTTGGAGAATGATTACAGGCGTTACAGCTCATTGCTTGCGAACAATGCCGCCACACAGAAGCAGGTGGACGATTTGAAGAGTCAGATTGCCGTGCTGAAGAGCCAGATGGCTGCGCAGAAACAGACTTGGGAGCGTAACAATGCTTCTGTCCATTCTGAAATATCCACTTATGAAATCCAGATTGCCCAGAAAAAGGACCAGTTGGCGAAGTGCAGAATCTGCTCGCCGGTCGCAGGTGCGGTGTTGACGAAGTATGCCAATGAAGGTGAAAGCATTACGGTAGGAAAGCCGCTTTTCAAACTTGCGAATCTTTCGGAAACGTATGTCAGGGCGTATTTTACCACCGAGCAGCTTGGGGAATTGAAACTTGGTGACGAACTGACGGTAATACCTGACGATGGTAGTGCCGCTCCGAAGCAATATAAAGGCCGCATCATCTGGATTTCGTCTCAGGCGGAGTTTACGCCGAAGGATATCCAGACCAGGGATGAACGCGCGGAACTAGTCTATGCAGTGAAAGTGGCGGTTCCGAACGACGGCAGCCTCAGGCTCGGCATGTATGCATATGTAAGGAGGTGATATTCAAAGAAGTAACCCAAGTTATGCGAGTGCGAAATACCGCTGGTAGAGCCCGCTAGGGCGAGGGTAAGTCCCTTCCCCGAGGGGAGGGATTTAGGGAGGGGGTAACGTGATAAACGTGCGTTGGCCTTACAGCCTTCGACCGAGTGACAACCCTCAAATTCGCACTAATGTTCAGCAAGTATGATTAAAATATAGTAATGCGATGGATTCGACAATAGTAGCTGATGGCCTCAGCAAGTCCTATAGTAATATAGTTGCCATCAAGGACATATCACTCAGGATTGACAAAGGTGAGATTTTCGGACTCATCGGACCGGACGGTGCGGGCAAGACGACGATTTTCCGTATTCTTACGACATTGTCCCTTGCCGACAGCGGAACGGCGCGCGTCTGCGGTCTGGACGTGGTGAAAGACTATCAGCAGATACGCTCGGAAATCGGATATATGCCGGGGCATTTCGCTCTCTATCAGGACCTCAGCGTCGAGGAAAACCTTCAGTTCTATGCTACGATTTTCGGTACGGATGTGAAGTCCAACTATGACAATATCAAGGATATATATTGTCAGCTGGAGCCGTTCAAGAAGAGACGGGCAGGTGCGCTTTCCGGCGGCATGAAACAGAAATTGGCACTTTGCTGCGCGCTGGTCCACAGACCGAAAGTCCTGTTCCTGGACGAACCGACTACAGGTGTCGATGCCGTAAGCCGTAAAGAGTTCTGGGCAATGCTGGGGCGTATCCGTCAAGGCGGGGTTACCATTTTCGTCTCCACGCCTTATATGGACGAAGCGGCTCTATGTGACAGGATTGCAATGATTTCCGAGGGCCGTATCATCGGTGGCGGGACTCCGGACCAGATCCGCGCATCTTTCCCGGACAGACTGTATGCGGCGAGCGGCAGCGATGTTTTCGGCATGCTTAAAGTGCTCAGGACGGCGGAGGGTGTGAAGGACTGCAATTCTTTCGGTTCATGCTGCCATGTTTCAGTGGGGCAGGAGGGTCCGCAGCCGGAGCAGATCGAATCATTCCTGAAACAGGCCGGCTTCGGGGACAGCATGGTCGTTCCTGTTGAACCCGGTATTGAAGATTGCTTTATGCGTTTGACGTAAGAGTTGGCTATGGAAATTGAAAAAAGTATAAGCGTGCGTGACCTCACGAAGAAGTTCGGGGATTTTACAGCTGTCGACCACATTTCTTTCGATGTGGCGAAAGGGGAAATATTCGGCTTTCTCGGAGCAAATGGTGCGGGCAAGACAACAGCAATGAGGATTCTATGCGGCTTGAGTCGCCCGACTTCGGGAGAAGGAACTGTAGCTGGGTTCAATATTAAGACTCAGCAGGAGGAGATAAAGAAGCACATCGGCTATATGAGCCAGCGTTTCACTCTCTATCCCGACTTGAAAGTGTGCGAAAACATTGAACTGTTCGGCGGTATTTATGGATTGACTGACAAGCAGATAGCTTCGCAGGCGGACATCATGCTCAAACGTCTGGGTCTGGAAGAGGCGAGGGAAATGTTTGTCAAGGATATGCCGCTGGGCTGGAAACAGAAACTGACCTTCAGCATCGCCATGATCCATAGTCCGGAAATTCTTTTCCTGGATGAACCGACAGGCGGCGTGGACCCCAAGACCAGACGGAGTTTCTGGGATATGATCAATGAAGCGGCAGAATCAGGCATAACAGTCTTTGTTACAACACATTATATGGATGAAGCTGAGTATTGTGACCGCGTTTCCATAATGGTGGACGGACGTATAGAAGACCTCGACAGCCCTTCTGCATTGAAAGAAAAATATGGCGTCAATGACATGGACGGGGTATTTACCCTTCTTGCAGGACGCGCAGACGAGAGTAATCATGAAAGAGATATTGTCATTCATTCATAAAGAATTCCTGCACATTTTCAGGGATGCCAGAACGATGCTCATTGTCCTGGTGATGCCTGTGGTGCAGATTCTTCTTTTCGGTTTTGCGATCAGCACGGAAGTCCGCAACGCCACCGTCGACATCGTCGGCGACCCATGCGATGCCGCGATCAGGGACATTGTCCCGAAACTGGAGAATAACAACAACCTTTCGTTCGGGCGTTTTCTGGATTCTCCAGCGCAGGCCGAGTCGCGGTTGAAAAAGGGCGAGTCCAAGGCGGTCATCCTGTTCAATACCGGCTACGACAGGGACAGGGGCTCCGGCACCGGTGCGGCGGTCAGCATCATTTGCGACGGCTCCGACCCGAATACCGCGCAAATGGTCGGCAACTACGTCAAATCCATCCTGACGGATGTCAATGCTTCCGTCATCCCGAGCCCGTCGGTAAAGCTTGTATATAATCCGTCAATGAATTCGTCATATAACTTCGTTCCAGGCGTCATGGGATTGATACTCATGCTGATATGTTCGATGATGACGGCTGTTTCCATCGTCAAGGAAAAGGAATTCGGAACGCTGGAACTCGTGCTCGTGTCGCCTGTCCGCCCGGCGTGGATAATTATCAGCGAGCTGGTTCCTTATCTTGTATTCTCGATTGTCAATTATTTCTCGATTCTTTTGTTGGCGAGATATGTGATGCATGTGCCGATGAACGGCAGTTTCCTGATCCTGTCGCTTGCGTCATTGATTTTCGTGGGGGCGTCACTTGGACTCGGGCTGTTGATTTCGACGATTTCCTCGACACAGCAGACGGCTCTGCTCATCTGCGGTATGGGACTTACCATGCCTACGATGATGTTTGCCGGCATCATCTTCCCCTGTGAGAGCATGCCGATGGCACTGCAGGTCGTTTCTGACATCATCCCGGCGAAATGGTACATAATCATTGTCAAGAAAATCATGATCCAAGGCGCCGGCCTCATGGCGATTATGCCTGAACTGCTGGTACTTACGGGAATGATGGTATTCCTGTTGTGGGTGAGCGTGAAGAATTTCAAGACGAGATTGAAATAAACATTGAAATTATGAGAGCTTGGAAATATTTATTGAAAAAAGAATTTCGTCAGTTTCTTAGGGACCCGGGATTGCCTCGTATAGTGATGACGTTTCCTGTTCTTATCGTGTTCGTGTTCCCGTTCGCCGTGACCATGGAACTGCGGAACATCAGGCTGGCAGTCATTGACAATGACCGCAGCAGCGAGTCTTCGCTCCTGGTCGAGAAATGCGTGAATTCGGGATATTTCATTCTCGAAGACGTTTGTCCGACACCGCAGGCGGCGAGGTCAATGATGGACAAGGGGGATATTGATGCCGTGCTGACCATCAATACCGGTTTTGCCGAATATCTCGGTGGCGGGGCACAAGTGTCTGACCCTCTTCCTGTAGGGATTGCAGTGAATACTGTGAACGGTACGCGCGGAAGCATCGGGTCGAAGTATCTTACGGCTTGCATATCGTCTTTCATTGCGAAGCAAAAAAGTGGTGGGGCTGCGGATTCCGGAACATCGGTTTCGTCACCGTCCATTGAGGTTTCCTATATGTTCAATCCGTATCTGGATTATAAGCTGTTCATGCTTCCTGCGCTGATGGTCATCGTCGTGACCATGATGTGCGGATTCCTTCCGGCGTTGAATATAGTGGGGGAGAAGGAGAAGGGGACTATCGAGCAGATCAATGTCACCCCGGTCAGCAAAAGCGCATTCGTCATCTGCAAGATGATTCCGTATGTGGTTGTGGCATATATAGTTGTATTTACCTGTCTGTTGCTCACGCGCATTGGCTTCGGCTACAGCTGCCAGGGGAGTCTCCTGCTGATTGCGCTTTTTACATTGGCGCATATCGTGGTGATGGCGTCGTTCGGCCTTCTAATATCGAATTTCAGCGAAAATACGCAGCAGGCAATGTTCGTAATATGGTTTTTCAGCATGGTGTTCATGCTGATGAGCGGCATTTTCACCCCGATCGCTTCAATGCCGAGGTGGGCGGAAATCATCACCTACGCCAATCCGCTCCGCTATTTCGCTGACGCAATGCGTTCCATCTATCTGAAAGGCGGCACCCTCATCGACAACTGGTCCAATCTCGCCTGTCTGGCCGGCATCGGTACCCTCACGACATTGTCCGCAATCATGTCGTACAAGAAAACCAATTGATGTCAGGATATCGAAACATTTTCAAGAGATTTTGTGTAAGTTTGCAGTCCGAAAAACTGAAAACCAATGATCTCTTTTCTTATCAGCCTTCTGGCACTTGTGGTCGGTTATTTCATTTATGGAAAGGTAATCGAAAAAGTGTTCGGTATCGACTCTTCCAGGAAAACCCCTGCGATAACTCGCGCAGACGGCGTGGATTTCATTCCGATGCCTGCCTGGAAAGTCTATATGATACAGTTTCTCAACATTGCGGGAACCGGCCCGATCTTCGGTGCCATCATGGGGGCCAAATTCGGCCCGGCATCGTATCTGTGGATAGTATTGGGCTGTATTTTCGCCGGGGCTGTCCATGATTACATGACAGGTATGCTGTCCATCCGAAATGATGGAGCAGGCCTTCCGGACCTCGTCGGAAAGTATCTGGGAAAGGGTACACGGACATTCATATTGGCATTTTCCATTATTGTCCTCATGCTTGTCGGAACTGTTTTCGTGTTCAGTCCGGCATTGATTCTCGGCGACATCGCCGGGGACGGCAGCAAATTGGCGATAATGCTTTGGGTAGGCGTGATTTTTCTGTATTATCTTTTCGCCACGCTGTTGCCGATTGACAAGATTATTGGCAGGATTTATCCGTTATTCGCTGTGGCATTGATATTTATGGCGGCAGCACTCATGGTTTGCCTCTTCGTGAAATGGCCGTCGCTTCCTGAAATCTGGGACGGACTCGGAAATCTCGGTGAGGCTGAAGGGCTTATCAAGGGGCAGCCTGTTTTCCCTTGTCTTTTCATTACCATCGCATGCGGGGCGGTCAGTGGATTCCATGCCACGCAGAGTCCGTTGATGGCAAGATGCGTGTCCGATGAGAAACTCGGACGGCCGGTGTTCTACGGCGCAATGATAACTGAAGGAATCGTCGCATTGATCTGGGCTACAGTCTCTTCCTGGTTTTTCTTCGACGGGGGAGCTGCGGAAACCGGAGCGTCGCTTGCTGCTTCTGCGCCGGACGTCGTGGTCAAGGTCTCCGAGAATTGGCTTGGCATAATCGGTGGAATTCTGGCTGTGCTCGGAGTCGTGGCTGCTCCGATTACGAGTGGTGATACGGCATTTCGAAGTGCAAGGCTCATTGTCGCCGATTTCCTGCACCTGACACAGAAACCTATCCGCAACAGGTTGATTATCAGTATTCCTCTGTTCATCATCGCAGGATTCCTGCTCTGGTACAACATTGCAGATGAGGATGGTTTCAATGTCATCTGGCGATATTTCGGCTGGGCGAACCAGACATTGGCGGTATTCATGCTCTGGACTGCAACTGCATATCTGCTGAAGAACAAGAAGGGCAATGCTTATCTTATTACAATGTTGCCGGCTGCGTTCATGACTTCAGTCTGCACCACCTATCTCTGCGTCGCGAAAATCGGTTTCAATATGCCGGTTTCATGGAATTGCATCATCGGTCCGGTGGTGTTCGTGCTTTCGATAGCGATATTCTATTATTTGAAGGCCACCAAGACAGGGCGAGATTAAGAAATTGCAATTTTTATCAATGTTTTTGTTTATAAAAGTTTAATATCTTATCTTTGTAGATATAAACTAAAACAATTTATAAACGGATAATTACAATTCGTTATGAGCGAAGAGAAATTCAGAATTGAATCTGACCTTCTTGGCGAACTTCAGGTTCCGGTTGATGCCTATTACGGTGTTCAGACACAGAGGGCTATCAACAACTACAAGATTTCCAACACTAGGATGTGCGACTACCCTGAGTACGTCATTGCAATGGCCTGCATCAAACTGGCTGCTGCACAGACGAACAAGGAGCTGGGCGCGATGGATGCGAAGATTGCTGACGCTATCGTGGAGGCATGCCGCGAGATCATCGACGGCAAGTTCCATGACCAGTTCCCTGTGGACATGATGCAGGGTGGTGCCGGAACATCAGTGAACATGAATGCGAATGAGGTGATTGCGAACAGGGCACTCGAAATCATGGGACACAAGAAGGGCGAATATCAGTTCTGCTCTCCGAATGACCACGTTAACTGTGCGCAGTCTACCAATGATGCCTATCCTTCCGCTTTCCGTTATGCGTTCATCCGCATGAACAGGAATCTTGAGAAGGCTCTCAAGGACCTTATCGCAGCGTTCCAGGCCAAGGGAGAGGAGTTCAAGGACGTCATCAAGATGGGCCGTACACAGCTCCAGGATGCAGTGCCGATGACTTCCGGCCAGGAGTTCCATGCTTATGCGACCAATCTTGGCGAGGAGGTTCTGAACATTGAGAGAAATGTGAATCTTCTTTATGAAATCAATATGGGTGGTACAGCCATCGGTACCGGTCTTAACGCAAAGCCGGGTTTCCCTGAGTTGTGCGCCAAGAAGTTGACCGAGCTTACCGGCGAGAAGTTCATCGCCGCTCCGGACCTTGTGGAGGCTACTCCTGATACAGGTGCATACGTAAGCTATTCCGGCGCCCTCAAGAGATTGGCTGTCAAACTTTCCAAGATTTGCAATGACCTGAGGCTCATGGCTTCCGGACCTCGTTGCGGCTTGAAGGAAATCAATCTTCCTCCTATGGCTCCCGGTTCATCCATCATGCCTGGAAAAGTGAATCCTGTCATTCCTGAAGTTACCAACCAAGTTTGCTTCAAGGTTATCGGCAACGACATGACAGTTTCATTTGCCGCCGAGGCCGGACAGCTTCAGCTCAATGTCATGGAGCCGGTTATCGCCGAGTCCATTATGGAGAGCATCACTTGGCTTACGAATGCCATGAACACTCTCCGCGAGAAGTGTATTGAAGGCATCACCGTGAACAAGGAGCGTTGCTACGAGATGGTCAAGAACAGCATCGGCATCGTGACAGCCCTTAACCCTATCATCGGTTACAAGGCCAGCACCAAGGTGGCCAAAGAGGCTCTCGAGACCAACCGTTCAGTCTACGACATCGTCCTCGAGCACGGCCTCCTCACCAAGGAGCAGCTGGACAATGCCCTCGACCCTAAGAACATGATCGGATAATTTCCGATTCCACATAACCTTAAACCGCCGGCAGGAATCAGATTCTTGTCGGCGGTTTTATGATTATGAAGTGTTACAGCTACTTCGACTGCTTCCCTGTTTTTTCGGCGGACAGGGTGGAGTAGATGGAGTAGGCGCTGAAGACTACGCTGTATGTCAGGACGAACAGGATAATGGAGGAAAGCACTTTTACTTTGTGGGAGAAAAAGGCTATGTCGCTGAGACTGGTGAGGTTGCGGATGATTTCCATGTCTGTCGGAAGCATCGGCAGGAGAAGCAGGGCGACGATGACGCTCAGGGCTCCGGCGAAGAAAGCTACCAGAAGGCGGGTATAGGAACGGCGTTTCTGTTCCTGCTGGATATGTTTGAGGATTTCCACCTTGTCAAGCTTGGACGAGAGGTCGGCGGTGAAAAGGTCATTGTCATTGAACTCCTGTATTGCGGTAGCGAATAAATTTTCCAGTTCTTTATCTTTTGTCATGGCTTGATGAGTTGTTTGAGTCTGTCCCGGCCCCGGGATAATTGCTTTTTTACGGCATCGGCATTGACCTCGGTTATGGCCGCGATTTCCTTGATGGAGTAGCCGCTGAGGTAGTAGAGCGTTATGGCGGCGCGCTCTTTCGGGGGTAGGGTGGAGAGCGCGAGATAGAGTTGCTGATGCGCGAAATTGTGGTCGGCGGATTCCTGGGTCGCAACGGTTTCTGCGGCTTCGATGGAATCGTATTGTTTCAGCGCTGCCGTATGGTTGAGAAATGTGTTGTGGGCGATCTTGAAGAGCCAGGACTTGAACTTGCCGCTGTCGGTATAGCGGTCGATTGCCAGGTAGGCCTTGACCAGGGATTCTTGCGCAATGTCGTCAGCATCAGCGAGATTGCCACCGCACAAGGCCAGCAGGAAGCTTCTGAGGGCATTCTGCTGGGTTTTTACTTGTGCTATGAACTGATCTCTGTCCATCGTTACTGCTGCATCTTCTTGCTCTCGGCCTCAATTTCTTTGGCGAGGAACTTCTTGCCGAAGAAGAAGCTGACCAGAAGTGCGATACCTACTGCGAGCAATGCACCGCCACCTAGAAATGTAGGCATTGAAGATACTAATGAGAAACAAGCGCCGTAGACGATGGTGCCGATACCGAGAATCAGACAGATTATGCCCCATGTCAGTTTGGTCATGAGCTTCTCTTTCAGGAGCTTGCCTTTATTTTCGGATGCCAGCTTGTCCAGCCACTCGGCTACATTGACGTCCGGATTTTTCTCCAGGGCGCTCATTATGATTTCGGTGCGCTTGTTTGTTTCGTTGATCTGTTTGCGGGTGACCAGCCAGATGATGATAATCGGTAAAACTGTAGAACATCCGATGAGCCAAAAAACACCTAAAACTTGTTGCATGATAAATGTTTGTTTATGTAATTATACTTTGTTCCTTTTGAACATGTTCACATATATAACAGGACAAATACGGAAAAGGTGACGTGCTATTTCAGCCAATCTTCAATCTGCCGGGAGTTATGGTTTTCTGTAAATCACGCTTCCGCTTGCCTGATGGGTGGCGAGGATGAGCACCTCGGCTATCTGGACATGTTTCGGTGCGGAGGCGGCATAGAATGCCACATCGGCGATGTCTGCTCCGGTGAGAGGCGTGATTCCTTTATATACATTGTCAGCACGCTGATTGTCTCCGTGGAAACGGACATTGCTGAAATTCGTCTCGACCAGTCCCGGTTTCAGGTTGGTGACGCGCACTGCCGTTTCCGCGAGGTCGATCCTCAGGCCGTCGGTAATGGTTTTCACGGCAGCCTTGGTGGCGCAGTACACGTTTCCTTTCGCGTATGCCGCATCGCCCGCAACGCTTCCGATATTTATCACGTGGCCTTCATTGCGCTCTACCATGCCCGGCACGATGAGGCGCGTCATTGTCAGAAGTCCCTTTATATTGGTGTCAATCATGGTGTTCCAGTCGTCAGGGTCGCCCTCATATTCCTTGTCAAGCCCGAGCGCGAGTCCTGCATTGTTTATCAGGACATCGATTTTCCGCCACTCCGGTTCGAGCGAATCCACGGCCTTTTCCGCCGCTTCCGCATCCCGGACATCGAATGTCAATGTCTTCACTTTCGTGCCTTCAGCCTCCAGTTCCGCCTTGAGTTCCGCCAATTTTTCCGCACGTCTTGCCGTGAGTATCAAGTCGTAACCGCCTTCTGCGAATTTCCGCGCGCAAGCTTCCCCGATTCCGCTGCTCGCTCCTGTGATCAATGCAATTCTTTTCATACTGTTGATTTCATATAAGTCTCCTCTAAGTTAATGAGAATATTCGGATCTGCGGTGTTGTGGGATGTCTAGATGTCCGGAAATAAACGTTTTAATCCGGACGGAATGCGATTTTGTCCAACTTGTCCGGAAAAAGGCGTGGTTTTCCGGACAAGTTTTTAGCTAACTAGTGCTTGTTAAGAGGGAATAGTGTATCTATCTCATATTGCGTGATGCCTAGGACCCTGCGTATTTGTCCGTTAGATGAACGGAAATCAAAATGTAGTTTCTTGGCGATATCATATTTTTGCTGTTTTGTCAATTCTTTTGGAGATGTCACTCCGTACGTGGTTCTAAGCAGTTTGCAGAGTTGTGAAAATAGTTCGTTGTCAGTAAGAAATTCACCGTCGTCCAACTCAATAGCTATTCCTGAGTAGGATTCGACATTTTTGCTGACCATATTGAAATAATGGTGTGCGTCCCTGAACATGGACATTCCCAAGTTTATGGCGCAATATGAATAGGGGGCTACAAAATCATTGATGGTAATCCATTCCAATGGCAATTCCGGAGTTCGGCACTTGAATAGGAGTCTTCTGTTGTCAATCGTGATTTGGCTTAAAGAAGTTCCAGTCGGAAAGTCCAGGAAGTAATATCTTCCAGTGCCCCATGGATAGCTGAATGGAGTATATGAACTGTCAGCTACATATCCATTCCTATTCGTATAGACAATATTGTTTCGAAGTGAATTTAAATTGTCTATTCGTTTGATAGATAAAGATGTCAATTTCAGGTTCCGGTATCGCCTGCTTAGCTTTTTGCTGAGATATCTCCAAAAATTATCAATGTCATCTTGTTCGGCTGCTATGACGAAGTGAAAATGGTTTCCCATAATCTCAAATGCGAGAATCGTGATTTTCGGGTACATGGATGCCGCCTGTGCGACAGCATTCATTGCGAATTTGAAATCTGAGTCATTGACAAATAGTAGCGGGGTGTCTTTCCCCGATGTGTATGCATGCCAATATGGCCCTCCCGATTGAAATGCATCCTCACACCCTTTCTCTCTTTCTGAATAGGTTTTCATAATCTTAAGTGTTTAATGTTGCGCAGTCATGTTTTTCAAAATCTGTGCTAGTATTTCCGAAGTTCAGCTTAAAAAATGCAAAGTCGGAATATTTCCTCTAACTTTACGTTATGATGTGTGTGATTCTGATGATTGTCGTGTCACTCTGGCTATTATTTCGACGGTAGCATAATCGGTAATTATAAAAAAATAAAAGTTGCATAAATATGAAACTTTTTCTATATTTGCTGCACTATGAGAATGGTTACATCAAATATGATCAAGTCACTGCGTAAGTCTCGAAACTTGACGCAAGAACAGTTGGGCATTCTTTCCGGTATGTCGAAGTCTCAGATTTCAAAAATGGAAAATGGCACTTTGGGCAGTGAAGAAACTGTTTTGCGTTTGCTCGATGCTTTGGGGTATGAACTGGAACTGAAAGTTGTGGACAAATATCCAGGCGAAAGATCGGAACGAGAGCGGATATTGGGTGTCTTGAGATCTTTTAAGAATAGTCAAGGCGACAAATACGGAATAGAGCGAATAGCTCTCTTCGGGAGTTGTGCGCGGGGAGAGCAAACCATTGATAGTGACGTGGATATCTTAATATCTATCAAGAGGCCTTCATTATTTGTGCTGTCAGAGATAACCGTACTGCTGGAGTCGGTACTTAAGCGTAAAGTGGATCTAGTATCTGAAAAATCGAGAAGCCGTCAAGAGTTTATGGATAATATTAAGAAAGATTTGATATATGTGTAGTGCGAAAGACAGGATCAAAACTTACCTGAAAGTATCTATTGAAGAAATTGATTTGATCGAGAAAATGTCTGCCGGGATAAAGTCTCCGCAAGATTTCGGACAAAGTCTCACAGGTATGACAGTGTTCAGGGCTTGTGGAATGAGTATTCAGTATATTACTGAAAACTTCATTAAGATTCGGAATAAAGTTACTGCTGATTTTTTCTCGTCATATAAACAAGTGCCGTGGAAAGCCGTATTCGGTATGAGGAATGTGATAGCTCATGAATATACAGATATAGATGATGAGGCAGTATTCAATACGATTCATAATGACATGCCGGTCCTGAAAGAAACTGCAGAGAAGATTCTGGCGGATTTAGATGCGGGAAAACTGGATAGTTATATCAATGATTAGTAGACTAAGTATCATGAAGAAAGCGATTGTCATTGGTGCTACTTCCGGAATCGGGCGGGAGACGGCGGCGCGTCTGGTGGAGGAAGGCTGGGAAGTGGGTGTTTCCGGCAGGAGGATTGAGGCCCTTGAGGCTTTTCGGGAGGAGTATGGTGAGAGAGTCCATATTAAGCAAATGGATGTTACTCAGGAAGATGCGACGGCCGGGCTGGATGCTCTGATCGTAGAAATGGGTGCTCCGGACCTGTTATTGTATGTCTCCGGTGTGGGGTATCAGAACAGGGAACTGGATATTGATAAGGAAATCCGTACCGTGCGGACCAATTGCGAAGGCTTGGTGCGTATTCTGGCACATTTCGTCGACTATGTCAGAAAACATCAGGATGCGTATCCGGCTGGAAAAGAGGCGCATATAGCGGTTGTTACATCAATCGCCGGAACAGCAGGTTTAGGCACGGCTCCAGCATATTCCGCTACCAAAAGAATGCAGCAGACATATGTTTCCGCATTGGCGCAATTGGTCAGAATGGAGAAGATACCGGTCGTGTTTACGGATATCCGCCCGGGTTTCGTGGCGACAGACATCCTCAATCCCGACAAGAAGTATCCGATGCTGCTGACATTGCAAAAGGCGGCAGACGAGGTGATGAAAGCCATCCGCCGGAAAAGACGCATCTGCACATTCGACTGGAAATTCCGTATCCTCGTATTCTTCTGGCGACTTGTCCCGCGCTGCATCTGGGAACGTCTTACCTGGGTGAAGAACTGAAATTTGTGTTTGGCGGGACGCGGCCACGCCTTGTTCTGCAATGCGTTGATTTTCAGTGTTTTATAAAATGTAGCGTGGAATTGTGGCCAAAAAACGGCTGCGATTCCACGCTTGGGATTAAATAGTGTCTGATTATCAATGAGTTATAAATTTGCCCGTGGCTGCGTCCCGCCGACGATTCGCAAGGATTTATGACGTGGAGCGTGTAAATCTTGCCGATATCGGCAAGATTCGCTATCTTCCTGTCTTTGACACTTAGTTTTTTAGAAACAAGGATAATTCAAGGCACCAGACC
>OHDE01000006.1_pt1 | contig 154347 bp, 120 predicted proteins | sample 1566931 | NCBI WGS metagenome assembly OHDE01 (sample SAMEA3879591, study PRJEB24766) | human gut metagenome | biome: human-associated habitat; feature: feces | place: USA | collected 1985/1987 | reverse complement strand
AGGCAGTCCATATAGAGGGCTGTTGACAAATGCGCTTCCCACTCCCGTCAGCATCACCTGCTCCACATCGGCCAGCTGTATACCATTGTCATAAATATACTTACCGAATGCTCCGAATAAGGAAGTCACCGGGTCGGTAGCCGTAATAAACATTGGAGACTGTATCTGTTCTCCATTGATTCCAACGATTTTCGTGGTACTTCCACCCACATCTATTCCTATTACTATACCCATAGCTCCAAGTAATTTGCAGCAAAGTTACAAAAGAATCAATAATTGACAATTGATTAATGTGATAATGTGCCAATATGCTAATTGGCTAATTGGCTGCGCTATGTTTATGCTACGCCATCACGTCCTGGTCATTGACACATTGGCACATTAATCACATTACCACATTGCTATCTGTTAAACAGTTCGAAGGTAAATTTGCAACCTATTTCCTGATACTTCCAGTTTGCAAAGCTGGCAAACAAGCCAAAGTCAAATATATGTGTACCAATGCCATACCCTACTTCCAGATAAGGTTTCAAGTGAGGAACCACCAATGCATTCAGATACAGACGTTCATTCAATACATATTGGGTATATTTCATCAGATGGCGGAGCAGGAGGAAAGGAGCTTCATAGGTAAGGTGTCCGCGGATATATTTACGGGAAGAGTTATACCAGCGGCCGTCCAGCAACTGGAACACCCCGCCAATATCATCACTCCAACCCATAGGAAGATTGGAACGCCGCAAATTGGCAAAGTCCACAAAGTACAGTTCCTTCTGATTGGTAAACTCTCCCCAACCAAAACGCCAATAAATATCACGCATCAAGCCCAAAGAAACCTGATGCTGCAAATCAATCTCTACACGCTCGTACGAACCACTGCTCTGCAACACTCCACTGAGTCCCCGCTCCCAATCTACTGAGATGGAAGGATACTTGGAATGAAGATTTACTTTACGGTCGCCATTCATATAATAGTATTGTCCCGGAGTCCAGGTGAGGCGGACGCGGGGAGCAAAACTATTATAGGTATGGCGGAACTTGTTCAGGATATTCGGGTCAAAATTCGGAAAGAAGGATGAACCTCCGGAACCGGCACGGGTGGCCGACTTGGTAGGCGGCATGCTCGGGTAGTTCAGTTCAAACCGGGAGCGGTTCACTTCCGTACGTCTGTGCATGGATACACCCACTTCCAGCGACAGACCGTTTACTATTTCCCAGCTATGACGCAGATTCAGATACAAATCCTTGAAATAATCCAAGTGTATCTGGTTGAAGTCAAAAATACTGTCGGGGATGGCTTTCAGGTCGTCCAGCACATCACTGCTGTAAATCCGGTTACCGTTACCAAACTCCAGATGCAATGCTGCACGCTTACGGGGCCAATAATCAAAATCGGACCTCACCCTCCAGTAAAACTCTTTTTCCTTAAAATTATAACCTATCCGGGGAACGATGCGCAGCAGGCGATCACCGGTAAAAATACGGTTGTACTTGAACTCCTGCCGATACGAAATTCCATGCTTGCCGCTATAGCTCAAAAGAAAAGGATTGATTAGTGGTGAACAGCGCACACTCCCCAATTTATCAAGGTCTACCGTATAGCGACTGATCAATGCATCTCCAATCTGCCCCCAAAACTCCAAGTTCTTATTCACCGGTTTCTTTTTCCGGGCGAGCGTATCCCGACGCAAGAAGAAATCCTGATACAGTGTCTCCTCATGCGGAGTCAAAGGAATGGGACGCAAAGTTTTAAAGTAAGCAGTATCACGTAGATAAGCATTCGTATCAGTACGCAACGTGTATGAATCGGACAAGTCATATTTACTTTTCTTCACCGACCTCCGTATATCACTGCCAGAAGTTTTCTGAATGATGTTCTTATAATCGAGTACAGCTTCATAAGTGCCATCTACCACATTTCCCAAAAAACGAAACGTTGCATCCACATCATACTGCAACGGAAGAAATTCGTCCGAATCGCCCACATTACCCATCTTCACCAGATTATTGAACCGCACCATCTCATTACGTCCGGAAAAACGCATCTCGCGTACACTCCACACGTTATCACTCACAATCAGATAACCGCCCACCAGCTGAAAGCTTTTGCTTTTTGGCATAAAACGGATTTTATACTGAAGGGCATGCCGTTCCCCCATCACCGTATCAATCCGATAGGTATAATATTTTTTGGCATTGGGTGCTAAAGGAGAGAGTAGTTTGTCATATAATAAGGTAGAAGAATAGATGTTGATGTGAAAATATTCCGGCAGCCGTCCGTCCATTTCCCAAAACTCGGAAGCAGTACCGACACTTGCCTTTACCTTCTGGTCATAGATGTCGGGAGCAGTAAAATGCAAATCGCTATAAGTTTCCATCATATATTCCCGCACCCCTTTCTTGGGCCGGAACATGGAAGGGATGTAGCGGAGAATATGATTCTTCTTACGGATATTCACCCAGCCCTTTATGTAAAGCTCAGCCTTGTAACTTTCAATAATACGTTCATAAAGGGGGGCAAAGAAGATGACTTTCTCCATGATGGAGTCTGCCGAACTCACATGTTTGTCAACCGGATAAGATACACGCTCCGCCCCTGCCTTCTGTACAAAAGAAAACAAGAAGCAAATCCAAATCCATATAAACAACAAACGTTTCAACCGCAATTTCTCCTTATAGAATCGGGACAAATATACGGAAGAATTTGTGTAATGCAAAAACATGTTCCATAAAGAAGCGGGAATGACACTTGTGACACCCTTTATTATAAAACATATGTTACGCGCGAGAGACAATAATACACAAGCACACATAGTTTGTGCGAGATAAATACGAACCTATATTAATTGTTATAAAAAGGGTGCCACAAGTGTCATGTACAGAATGATTCGTAATTGTGACACATGAAAATTACTAATCACGACGCACTAAAATTACTAATCGTGATGCGGAAAGATTACTAATCATGGCATGTAACAAACGCAAGCTTTTGGTCGTTTTTCCATAACAAGCAGACTTTTTTAGGGGGTCTATTCTCAAAAAACACTAATATTTTCGAGAATACCCCCTAAAAAAGAGGGGGTAGTTCAGAAAAAACATGTATTTTTGCGCCCAACAACCAATAAAAGGAGAGACTTATATGTCAAAAATGCGATTTTTTGCTTTGCAAGAACTTGCCAATCGGCAACCTCTTGAAGTGACCACCCCTTCAAACAAACTGTCCGACTACTACGGCAGCCATGTCTTCGACCGTAAGAAAATGCAGGAATACCTGCCTCGTGAAGCCTACAAAGCCGTGACCGACGCCATCGAAAAAGGCACTCCCATCAACCGCGAAATGGCAGACCTGATTGCCAACGGCATGAAAAGTTGGGCAAAGTCCCTCAACGTCACCCACTACACGCACTGGTTCCAGCCTCTGACGGACGGAACAGCCGAGAAACATGACGGCTTCATCGAATTCGGAGAAGGAACGGAAGTGATTGAACGTTTTTCCGGCAAACTGCTCATCCAGCAGGAACCGGATGCATCCAGCTTCCCTAACGGTGGTATCCGCAATACGTTCGAGGCACGCGGTTACAGTGCATGGGACCCCTCTTCTCCGGCTTTCATCGTCGATGATACGCTCTGTATACCGACCATTTTCATAGCATACACCGGTGAGTCACTGGACTACAAAGCTCCGTTGCTGAAAGCCCTGCGTGCCGTAGACAAGGCTGCCGTCGACGTATGCCACTATTTCAATCCGGAAGTAAAGAAAGTGGTTGCCTATCTGGGCTGGGAGCAGGAGTATTTCCTCGTTGACGAGAGCCTTTGGGCCGCACGTCCCGACCTGATGCTCACGGGGCGTACGCTCATGGGTCACGAGTCGGCCAAGAACCAGCAGCTGGAGGACCACTATTTCGGTGCGATTCCGACGCGTGTGATGGCCTTCATGAAGGACCTCGAGTATGAGTGCCTGAAGCTGGGCATTCCGGTCAAGACGCGCCACAACGAGGTGGCTCCCAATCAGTTCGAGCTGGCTCCGGTCTACGAGGAGGTCAACCTTGCCAACGACCACAACCAGCTGCTGATGACCATCATGGACAAGATTGCGCGCCGCCACCAGTTCCGCGTGCTGCTCCACGAGAAGCCCTTCAAGGGCATCAACGGCTCGGGCAAGCACAACAACTGGTCGCTGGGCACCGATACGGGCGTCAATCTGCTCGGTCCGGGCAAGACGGCCGGTGAGAACCTGCAGTTCATCACCTTCCTGGTCAATGCCATCTCGGCGGTCTACAAGCACAACGGTCTGCTCAAGGCCTCCATCATGAGCGCCACCAACGCCCATCGTCTGGGCGCCAACGAGGCACCCCCGGCCATCATCTCGACCTTCCTCGGTTCGCAGGTCTCGGCCGTGCTGGACAAGCTGGCAGCCTCGAGCGGCGACGATGCGATTCGCTTCGACGCGAAGAGCGTCTTCAAGATGAGCGGCATCTCGCACATCCCGACTCTGCTGCTCGACAATACGGACCGCAACCGCACCTCGCCCTTCGCCTTCACGGGCAACCGCTTCGAGTTCCGCGCCGTGGGTTCGTCGGACAACTGCGCCGAGGCGATGATTGTGCTCAATACAGCGATGGCCAACGAGCTGACGGAGTTCAAGCGCAACGTCGACGCCCAGATTGAGGCCGGCGTGAAGAAGGAGAAGGCCATCTACGAGGTGCTCAAGCAGATGATTAAGGCCTGCCAGGCGATTCGCTTCGACGGCAACGGCTATTCGGACGAGTGGAAGGCCGAGGCGGCCCGCCGCGGTCTGGACTGCGAGACCTCCACGCCGCTCATCTTCGACCGCTATCTGGTCCAGGCGTCGCTCGACATGTTCGCTGCAACGGGCGTCTTCTCGAAGGTCGAGCTCGAGGCCCGCACCGAGGTGAAGTGGGAGACCTATACCAAGAAGATTCAGATTGAGGGCCGCGTACTGGGTGACCTGGCGATGAACCACATCGTGCCGACGGCTTCGCGCTACGAGGCGATGCTGCTCGACAAGGTCTACAAGATGGCGCAGATTCCGGGGCTCAACGCTGCGGCCGACATCGAACTCATCAAGAAAATACAGGGCCACACGGCTGAAATCCAGCGCCTGACGGGCGAGATGATTGAGGCGCGCAAGCACGCCAACCCCATCGAGGACCAGCGTGCCAAGGCCATCGCCTACCACGATACGGTGGCGGTCTTCTTCGACCAGATTCGCTACCATATCGACAAGCTGGAGGAGATTGTCGACGACCAGATTTGGCCCCTGCCGAAATACCGCGAGCTGCTCTTCATGCGTTAGCGGTACATTGGAGAAGTTAGGTTTTTGAGCGAAGCGGGGAGGCTGCGGCCTCCCCGCTTCCGTTTTACGACCCGCCTTTGCACGGTGCCGCCCCTTTTGCGGTCTGCGTCCTGGTTGTTGTCTTGCTGCGCCTCCGCTCGCGGGTCGGCGGGCGGAGGGGGGCCGGCTGCGGTGTGTGGAGGTGAGGGTGCGGTCGCGCCGGGTGTTCGTTTTCGGGCCAAAGATGTTGCGGCCGGCCGTTGCATCGGGGCGGATTCGAATAAAAGTATTATCTTTGTAACAGGCGCCTGCCGAGGGGTTGTTTCCGGTGATATGCGGGGCGGCGCGCAAATCCTTTCGAACCATGAAGCCACTCTTTTCGGAACGCGAAGTGCGTGCCGTGGCGATTTTTCTGCCGCTGGCCGGACTGGTCATCCTCGGCCTGCTGCTGGCCCGCCCACGGACGACGCAGCAGGATGCCGACCTGCTTGAACGGGAGTTCGAGGAGCGGGTCGACTCGGCCCGTCTGCGCCCGTTCGACCCCAACCGGGCCGACTACGACGAGCTGCGCAGCCTCGGGCTCTCGAAGTACGAGGCGGTGAGCCTGCTCAAGTACCGCGCTTCGGGCAAGATTTTCCGCATTCCCGAGGATGTGGCCCTCTGCTATGGCTTCTCGGATTCGCTCTACCGCCGTCTGGCGCCCTACATCCGCATCGGCCGCAAGTACGCCCTCGCGCCCCGCTCGTACAGCCGCGAGCGGATTGTGCCGCAGCCGATTGCTCCCGAGCCCTTCCTGGTCGACACGGTAAGCGCCGCCTATCTGCAGGCCATCGGGGCCCTGTCGCGGCGTCAGGCCCAGGTCTTCATCCGCTGGCGCGATGCGAGCGGCATCCGCGACATGGAGGAGCTGCGCGCCTGCTACGTCATCTCGGATTCGGTGGCCGACGCCCTGGAGCCCTACGTCCTCTTTGCGGAGCGGCGCCCCTCGCCCTTCGAGGAGCCCGTCGAGCTCAACAGCGCCGATTCGGCTGCGCTGCGGAGCGTCGTCGGCATCGGCGAGAAGACCGTGACGGCCATCATGCGCTACCGCGAACGGCTGGGCGGCTTCGTGCGGGTCGAGCAACTGGCCGAGGTGCCGGGCGTTACGGAGCGCAATTACGAGCGAATTTTGAAACAAATTCGCTGCGATAGCTTTCAAATTCGAAAAATTGATATTAACTTTGCAGCCCCGAACGAGTTGGGACGCCATCCCTACATGGCACCCCGCACGTTGCGGAAACTGCTCAAGGCAAGACAATTGAAAGGAGGTTGGAGTACCCTCGAAGAGTTGGTAAAGGACGACATATTGACCCGGGAGGAGGCAGCGCGGCTGGCTCCCTACCTGCAATTCGGGGTGCGGAAGACGGAACTGAAAGATGATTCGACGTCGTTCGGAGGTGAGGTTCCTCCGGGCTACTTCCAATGAAAAGACAACCTCAATTTTAATTTTTGCAAACTTAAATACAACACATACCATGATTATCATGCCGGTAAAAGAGGGCGAGAACATCGAGCGCGCCCTGAAGAAGTTCAAGCGTAAATACGAGCGTACGGGTGTCCTGAAGGAGCTCCGTCGTCGCCAGTACTTCACGAAGCCTTCGGTGGCCAAGCGTGAGGCGATGCAGCGCGCCATTTACGTGGAGCACACCTACCGCAACGAGGAGTAGGCGCTTCGCTTCCGAAAAAAGAGCCCCGACGGAAACCGTCGGGGCTCTTTCGTGTCGGGAGTGAAGCGTGGGCCCTGTCTGTCGGAACTTTTTCGTGTCGGTTTGGAGACGTTCCGCACGCTCCGGACGTCGGGGCTATTTTGTGTCGGTCGGATGTCCCCATACGCTCCGGACGTCGGGGCTTTTTTATGCCGGTGTGTGAAGCATGTCCGCGCGCTTCGGTTCGGGCGGGCCGGTGCCCGGACGTCGGGCAAGGTGGCCTTCGCCGTATTCACTCTATCCTGTCCGTTCTCCGTCTCCGTTTCCGTTTCCCGTCTCCGGTTCCTGCCGGGTTGCCCTGCCGGTCGGAATCATCCCTCCGGGCAGGGTTTCGAAGTGTAAGCTGCCGGCGGTTGTCGGGTGGGTGAAATGCCGGAATCGGGCCATAATAGGGTAGTGGTGACCGAAAACGGGTGTACGTCCGTTCGTGTTTTTTTAGGAATAATACCCCTGCTGAACCGTTTTTGCACGGGTAAAATGATGAAAAAAGGGGCTGAGTTGACTTTTTTTGTGAGAAAATGATGACAAAATGAATAAACGTACGGCCGGAAGTAGGATATTTTGAAAAATAAGGTTATCTTTGTTTTTACTTGTGAGAATGATTTGTGGGGTGAGAAACGTCCGTTCATATTCGGAAAAGGCTCACAAATCGCTTCCGCTGCCCGGTCCAGTCCGGTCGACGGTCGTGATACGGCGTTTTTTGCGATTGGGACGGTATTCCGCCCTTTTTTCGTATCACGGTGTCGGCAAGCAAACTTTTTAACTAATAACTTAAACTGTTCGTTACATGAAGTTTTTTGGACTCACGATTGCGGCGGCTGTCGCCACAATGACGGCTCAGGGTGTGTCGGCCCAGGAGCTCAACAAAAAGGTAGCCTCGGACGAGTACGTGCGTAACTCGGTCTGCCTGATGATGATGGAGGATGCCTCCGTGCCCCAGAAGGATGTGCTCCGCGAGGCGTTCCTCAATGCGGAGTGGAACCCCAAGTACAACGACCAGAACATCGAGACGTCGCTGCGCGTCATCGACCCGACGGCCTATACGCTCACTGCCGACGACGAGGCGGCCTTCAACCTCGCCTGCACCCCCACGGAGCAGTATCTCAACATCCTCGAGACGGGTGGTACGGCTCCCAAGCAGACCTACTACAACGAGACGATGAACCAGATTCTGCGTCAGCTGATGGCGACCCAGACGCAGACCGTCGATACGGTCATCAAGCTCAACGTGGCGCGTCTGGCCAACAAGTACCTGCTTGAGAACCACGTGGCCAAGCGTCTGGCCGACGGCTGGTTCCTCGGTCCCGACGGCCAGTACACCGACTCCATCGTGCTCGAGCGCGGCATGCTGAACGTCTCGGCCGATGAGTCGGAGGTGGCCGCTGCGACCGAGGCCGGTTCGCACTACCTGATGCGTCAGATTGACCTCTCGGAGCTGGTGGGCAACACCTTCGTGGTGGTGACGCGCTTCGGCTACAAGGCCAAGGATGCGCTGGTGGCCGACATCATGCTGCCGATGTACGCCGCCGCCGAGTTCGATTCGTCGGGCTACGGCAAGATGGCGCTCAAGGTGGCCGAGATGGGCGTGAAGGCCGGTCTGGGTGCCGGATACTACGTAACGGTTGACTCCTACCTCTTCCGTCTGCGCTGGAACGATGCCATCGCCGAGCGCTTCAACGAGCTGTGGGACAACGAGACCGGCGCCTTCAACATGGATGCCTACAACGCTTCGGACCTCTTCTCGCTGCAGTTCATCGGCAACGAGCGCGCATGGGCCAAGACCAAGGCCGGCGTCTTCACCGACAAGAGCGAGGATGAGCTGATTCGTCTGGCTGCCGCCGACGCCGTGGACGGCGTGCTGGCCAAGTTCGAGCGCAAGTACGACGAGTTCAAGACCAAGACCCCGCTCATCGTGCACGAAACTACCGACAAGAAGGGTCGTCCGACCCGCACCTATGCAGCCCGCATCGGTACGCGTGACGGTCTGGAGGGCGGCGAGGTATTCGAGGTGCTCGAGAAGAAGATTGTCATGAAGGACTCCGTCGAGCGCGTCTCCTACGTCAAGAAGGGCGAGCTGACCGTCGACAAGAAGAACGTTTGGGATAACTCCTACAGCACCGAGGTGGGTGCTCCGTCGGAGGAGGCCAAGACGGGCGAGACGCTGCTGGTGGGCAAGAGCAAGGATGCCTACTACGAGGGTCTGCTGCTGCGCATGAAGACCAAGAAGAAGTAGTGTGCCGCACGGACGTTGCATGAACCTGTTACCTTTTTATTATTGTACTGCAATGAAAAGATTAGTTTTCATATTGATGCTTGTCCTTCTGCCCGCGATGCTCTTCGCGGGTCAGAAGAACAAGACCAAGAAGGCCAATGCGGAGACTGCCGCATGGCGCTATGAAATCCAGAACGAGGCGGTGGGTGCCGACAATACGGTGCTGGTCCGCGTCTGGAGCTATTCGAAGAGTGTTGACGTGGCCCGCAAGCAGGCGCTCAAGAATGCCGTTCACGGCCTGATTTTCAAGGGGGCGGCGGCCAACAACGACCGCTCGAAGCGTGCCCGCGCACTCAAGCCGCTGGTAAGCGACCCGAACGCCGAACAGACCTATGCCGCGTTCTTCGATAGCTTCTTCGCCGACGGGGGTGACTATGCCCGCTACGTATCGGTTGCCAACAGCTCGGGAGCCGGCAACGTGGTGAAGATGGGCAAGGAGTACAAGGTGGCCGTCTACGTGACGGTGCAGTACTCCGAGCTGCGCAACCGCCTCGAAAGCGAAGGAATTATCAAGAGCCTGGATTCCATCTTCTAACCTGTAAACCGTTGTGGATATGAAACGAGTGATTTTGTCGTGTGCCCTGCTCCTGGCCGCCGTGCTGGGCTATGCGCAGGGTGCCAAGAAGCCGACGATTATGGTCGTGCCGAGCGATGTGTGGTGCATCCAGAACGGCTACTACACCACCTTCGACAACCAGGGGACCGAAGAGAAGGTGCCCGACTACACGAAGGCAATCCAGGGCGATGCCGACCTGCTGCTGGTGACCAGCAAGCTGGGTGAACTGATGGCCGAGCGGGGCTTCCCGCTGCGGAGCATGGAGGCCATGCTCAAGCGGCTGAAGACCGAAGAGGCCGAGGAGTCGCTCACCATGTCGAAGGAGACGGGTGCCGAACTGGCCGAGTCGCCGCTCGACAAGCTCAAGCGGGTGGCCCGCGCCGACATCTGGATGCAGGTGATGTGGACCGTCAACCGCATCGGACGCGACGTCTCGGTGACCTTCAACCTTCAGGGTCTCGATGCCTACACCGATAAGCAGGTCGCCGCCGGCTCGGGTACGAGCGCTCCGGAGCCTGCCGCCTGGATGGAGCTCCCCGTGACGCTGTCGGAGGCCGTGAACGCCAATCTGGAGGACTTCTGCAATCAGCTGATGGCGCACTTCCAGGATATGGAGACCAAGGGACGTGAAATCGCCCTGACGTGCCGTTGCTGGAGCGACAGCGAATATGACTTCGAGAGCGAGGTGGGCGGCGACGAGCTGGGCTTCCTCATCGAGGACTGGGTGGCTGCCAATACGGTCGAGGGTCGTTTCACGACGGCCGACGCCTCGGAGAGCCGCATGTACTTCGAGCAGGTGCGCATCCCGCTCTTCAACGAGAACGGCCGCGCGCTCGACGCCCGCTCGTGGGCCAACGGCCTGCGCCGCGAGCTGCGCGAGAAGTACGGCATCGAGTCGAAGCTCACGATTCGCGGTCTGGGACAGGCAATCCTGACCATCGGAGGCAAATAATGATGTAGCATGAACTGCGCGGCAGACCCGACGGCGGACCCCGTGTCCGCTGCCGGGCCTTCGCCGCATAAAAACTCAAACAGCATGATGAAGAGATTTTTCGGGGTCGTGGCGGCGTTGTTCCTCTCCGCAGCGTCGTTCGCACAGACGGACCTGGTGGCCGTGACGCCCTACGTTTGCGATGAACTGGAGCTGCCCGCCGGCGTGAAGAATACGCTCCAGCAGCGGATGCTGCAGCTGGCGACGCAGAATGGATACGGCTCGCTCTCGGGCGAGTTCGTCCTGACGCCCAACGTGCTCGTACTCGACAAGAAGACGACGGCCACGGCTCCGGCGCAGTTCATCGTCGATTTGGAGATTTCGGTCTACGTGGTCGCCGTGGCCGAGCAGACCATCATCGCCGAGACGGCCGTGCCGGTGCGCGGCATCGGAGCCTCGGAGTCGAAGGCCTACATCAGCGCCATCAACCGGCTCTCGCCCCGTACGCCCGCCATGCGCAACTTCATGAACAGCTGCCGCGAGCGGATTGTCGACTACTACGCGCAGCGGGTCCCCGTGCTGATTGCAAAGGCGCAGTCGCTGGCCGACCGCGAGCAGTACGTTGAGGCCGTAGCGGTGCTCGACGCCATTCCCGAGAGCGTGCCCGAGTACGCCTCGGTGGCAAGCCTCAAGGTCGAGCTGGCCACGCAGCTGCTCGACCGCGTGGCCGAGACGGCCATGCAGCGCGCCAAGGTCGAGATGGTCAAGGGCAACTACGCCGAGGCGATGGATGCCCTGGTGGCGGTCAACCCCGCCAGCAACAAGGCCAAGGAGGCCTATGCGATGATTGACCAGGTGGCTGCGAAGATGAGCGAGGCCGAGCGCGCCGCACGCGAAGCGGAGTTGGCCCGTCTGGAGCAGGAGCGCGAAGCCTCGCAGCGGGCGTTCGACAACCAGATGATGCTCGAGAAGATGCGTCTCGAGGCGTCGTCCAAGGCCGCCGAGTCGGCCCGCAGCGCTGCGGCCGAGGTGTCGCTCTCGGGCATCAACGCCTGGCTGTTCGGCAAACTGAAGTAATCACCCGATAAAACGAAGAATACCCATGGCACAATGTCCCCGATGCAAGGAGGAGATGCCTCTGCTTTCGAAAGTATGCCCCGTCTGCGGATACGTGATGAACGACGGCGATGATTCGCCGACGGCCGAGGAGCTGGTCAACAGGCTCGAAGAGCTGCTGCTGCGCAGCAAGAACATGCCCAAACCCTCGTTTGCCGCCAGCCTGCGCAACATGCTCTTCGTGCTGTTCCTGGTGCTGGCCCTCTACTTCGTCGTGCTGGCCCTCATCAGCGAGGCGGGCCTCTTCTGGCTGCTGGGCATCGCATGCGGCGTGGTGGCGCTCTACCTGCTCGTGCGCAAGCTCACGAAGCGTACGACCAGCGCCGGTGCGTTCGAGCGTCTAAAGAACGAATATGAATACCAGGAGCGCCTTGCGCGCCGCAGCTTCGGCAAGAACATCGAGGTCTCGCGGCTCATCAAGGAGATAACCTCCGAAATCAACGCCGTCGAGGCGGAGCACCTCGCAGCCCGTCGGCGCAGCCGCACGCTGTGGCTGGTTTTCGCCGTGGTGGTCATCGTGGTGGCTGCCGGCGGCATTTTCTCGACCGACCTCGCCTCGCGCGACGAGGCTCCGGCAACGGAGCAGAGCCTTCCGGGCGGAGAGAGCTCCGGGGAGGCGGCCGCCGAGGGTGAGGCAGCTCCGTGGAAGGCGCGTGTGGCCGCCTTCGCCGCTTCGTCCGACAACAGCGAGTACGGCGACAATGCCGCCCGACTCTCCGTGCTGGACGAAATCCTCAAGTACAACGCCTTCGACGCCGCCGAGGAGTTCTTCTTCACCTATTGCCAGGGGAAGATGGGCGACCTGGAGTGCGCCCGGAAGATTGTAGGTAGTTATCTTGCCGCCGACCGGAAGGCCGACGCGGCCGCATTTGCCGGCCGGGTTGCGCTGCGTTATGCGTCGGATACGGCCAAACTGAAAAAAATGGTAGAATAAGATGGGACTTTTCAGCAAAAACAAGGCGGAAGGCGGCATCCTGGATGTCATCCGCTGCGACGAACCCGATTATCTGGTGTGGAAATGGTCGCCCGCAGGGGTGCCGAGCCGCCGCGAGAATGCCATCCGGTGGGGCAGTACGCTCCGCGTCAAGCAGGGCGAGGTGGCGGTCTTCGTCTATCGCCAGAACGACGGCAAGGAGATGGACTACTTCGAAGGTCCGCTCGACACGACGCTCAAGACGGCCAACTTCCCCGTGCTTTCGGGCATCCTGGGGTCGGTGTTCGGAGGGGAGACCCCCTTCCAGGCCGAAATCTACTTCATCAACCTGGCGGGCAACGTCCGTCTGCCCTTCTTCGTCCCGCAGTTCGACGTCTCGGACCCCCGGTTCCTGGACTACGCCGTGCCGGTGACGGTCAAGGGGCAGCTGCTCTTCAACATTACGGACTACAAGTCGTTCATCTCGCTGCACCGCATGATGCAGTTCGACATGGATGACTTCGCCGAGGAGGTGCGTGCTTCGGTAGTGCGCTATACCAAGTCGGTGGTGACCAATGCTCCGTCGAAGGGGCAGATTCCCCTGCTGCAGATTGAGCGCCACATCGACGAGGTGACGACGCTTGTCGAGGAGCGGCTGCGGTCGGTGCTTGCCGACGACTTCGGGGTGAACCTCAAGCGTCTGGACCTCTCGGAAATCGCTCTGGACAAGGATTCGGAGGGCTATGCCGACCTCTATGAGGTGACCACGGCGCAGATGACCGAGCTGACCCGGGCCCGCACGGAGGATACCGTCGAGCGCCTGCGCATGGGCCGCGAAGTGGAGTTCAAGCGCCAGAATCTGGGTGCCGAGACCGACTACTTCGCCGCACACCGGCTCAACCAGCAGACCGAGGTGGCCAAGATTGCGGCCGAGAGCCTTGGCGAGATGGGCGGCGGCATGGGTGGCGGCGACGGACTCAATCCTGCCGGCATGATGGCCGGGATGATGCTGGGCGGCGCCGTGGGCAGCAACATGGCCGGCATGATGAACGGCATGATGGGTGGCATGCAGGGTACGATGGCGCCTCAGACGGCGCAGACTCCGCCGCCCCTGACCACGACGATGTATTACGTTGCGGTGAACGGCCAGCAGACGGGGCCCTTTGCGCTTGAAGTCATCCGCCAGATGATTGCCGACGGCCGCATCGTGCGCGAGACGCTCGTCTGGAAGCAGGGCATGCCCGCCTGGGAGCAGGCCGGCGCGGTGACCGAACTGGCCCCCTGCTTCGTCCCGGTGCCGCCGGTGCCTCCCGTACCTCCGGTTCCCCCCGTTGTTCCACCTCAAAAGTAGCAAGTCATGAAATTCAGACCCATTCCCGCAGTCATCGCACTGCTGCTCGGCGGCCTGGTATGCTACGGCTATCTGGCCTGTGGCGTCGAGACGGTGGTGACGGTCATCGCCACCGTAGTGGCGCTGCTCTTCCTGGTGTCGGTGCTGGGCATCGGTTTCACGACCGGCCCCAACCGGACGGTGCTCTTCTCGACCGTCTCGAGCATCCTGCTGCTCGTCACCTTCCTGCTCAACATCCTCTTTGCGTGGCTCCACGTGGCGCTTCCCGTGGTGATTATCGTCAATGCGCTGGCCGTCATCGGGTGGCTCTTCGCACTCTATGCGGCCCTTTCCGGCAACGTAAAAAATCAAAAGTCATGAAACGGCTCCTGACGCTTCTGCTGCTCCTGGCTGTGGCGCTTCCCGCCTCGGCACAGAAGGAGAAGGTGGTTGAACGCAGCGCCAAGAAGGCGCCCGCGTGGCTGGGCATCTCGTGCCCCGACTACTTCACCGTCTCGGCGACGGCCCCGACGCTCGACCAGGCCCAGAAGCAGTGCCTGACGGATATCCGCCAGCACATCATCACCTCGATTGCCTCGAACATCACCTCCGAGGAGAAGCTCTACCAGGAGCAGACGGCCCGCAACGGCGTGGTCTCGCTGCTCAACAGCTACGCCTCCGAGGTGGGAACCACCGGGGCCTCGATGCCCTATCTGTGCGACATCTCCCTCTCGCGGGCGCTCGGCGTCTACTGGGAGCGGCGCTTCGTCAAGCAGGAGAAGAGCTACTACTACATCTACCACGTGCAGTATCCCTTCACCGATGCCGACCGCAGCGCGGCCATTGCCGCCTTCCGGGCCCTCGACAACGAGCATCTGGAGCGTCTTGAGCAGCTCGAGGAGCAGTTCGAGACCTTCACCGACCTGAGCTTCCTCGACCAGACGGCCGCGGCGCTCAATCCGCTCATCGACTACTTCTTCGATACGGACCGCCGCAACCGGGCCGTCAACCTGCAGCAGCGCTGTCGCCAGGCGTGCGGCGAGGTTGCCATCGTGCCCGACAGCGCCTCGCTGGGGTGCTACTGCTATCACTTGGCGCTGCACGGCCGCCGCGTGACGTCGGACCGTCAGCCGCGCCTGGAGAGCGACTATGCCACCAACCTGCGCGTCGTGCCGCTCGACGGGGGCTATGCGCTGCTCTACGACGAGGCGGGCATCGAGGGTGAGGAGAACTTCATCACGATGACCTACACCTTCGGCGGACGGCGGCTGCAGCACCGCGTGGTCTTCGACCCCACGGAGGGCAAGCTGGCCGTACGTCCCTTCGGTACGGTCGAAATCGACGCGCTCGGCCCCGGAGCCGACAGCGTGGCCACGTGGCGCATCTCGGTGCCGCTGCGGTCGAACAACGATACGCGCTTCGAGGTGCGTCACGTCGACATCCGCGTGCCGGAGTTCGGTGCTGCGGCCCAGGGCTCGCTTGCGGGCTACGCCTTCGAGGGCAAGGGGGTCCATACGCTGCGCTTCACGGCCTCCGTGCCGCAGGTGACTCCCGCGCGCCGGAGCGTGCTGCTCAACGGTACGCTGCGCATCGTCGGAGCCGACGGCCGTCAGACCGACGTGCGCTTCAATCTTCCCTACAGACTCAATTTCACTAACCGCTAAATTCTTTTGAAGATGAAAAAAATGATGCTTATGGTTGGTGCGCTGGCGATGCTGGCCGCCACGACCTCTTGCTCGTCGTCGTCCAAGGCGCCGCGCAAGCCGCAGACCGACATGGTGGAGCAGGTGCTCCCGCTCAGTGGTCCCGAGTACCGCAGCGATGCCGACTACTATCGTGCCGTGCAGAGCGGTGTAAGCCCCGAGCAGTCGATGGCCAAGAAGATTGCCATGCAGAATGCCCGTCAGGAGATTGCCGCCGCCGTGCAGACCGACATCGCAACCGTGATGGAGAACTACGCCAAGTCGCAGAAACTTCCCAGCCAGACCGCCCGCAGCTACGAGGAGCGCGTTACGGAGCTCACCTACGCCATTGTCAAGCAGTCGGTGTCGGGCATGACGCTCGTCGATGAGAAACTCTTCAAGGAGGCCAACGGCGACTATCGTCACTATGTATGCATGCAGCTGAGCAAGAGCGACATGAAGCAGCATGTGCTCGACGAGATGCAGAAGGACGAGAAGCTGATGTCGGACTTCGAGTTCGACCAGTTCAAGAAGCTCTACGAGCAGAAGCTCTCGGAGTATTCGCAGCAGTAGTCCTCCGCTTTGCTCACGCGGTGTCCGGCTCCGGAGTACGGGGCGGACGCCGCTTTTTGTCTCTTAAAAAACGAAGTCCATGAACCGACCCATACGTGCGGCGCTCGTCGCCGCGATTGCGACCCTGACCGTTGCTGCGGTCTCCGCCCAGGATGTGCGCAGCAGTTACGAGGAGTTCATCCGTCAGCGCCAGCAGGCCTATCAGGAGTACATCGATTCGCGCAATGCCGAGTATATCCGCTACATGCGCGAGCGGTGGACCGCTGCCGAGGAGCGGCCGGCCGTTGAGGCCGAGTCGCAGCCGGCGCCTCCGATTCCCGCGACGCCGCCCGACGAGGAGCCGCCTGCACCGCGCGCCGTGCCCGTTGCCGAGGTGGTCGAGCCCGTGGCTCCGGCTCCTGAGCCGGTCGTCGAACCCGACATTCCCGCAGCGGTCGGGCCGGCAGCGGGGGAGGGGAACCTCATCCCCGACACCGATGCGGCGCTGCAGGGTGGCTCCGCGCCGACCATCCGCCCCGATGTGCCTGCTGACCCCGCTGCGGGGAGAGGCGGCGCGCCGCAGCTTCGACCCGACGGAGGCAACATCCTCGCGGGAGGGGAGTCGGGGCAGCTCCCGACGCTTCGTCCCGAGGGCGGGAACGTCGGCGGAGACAACCTCTCGTCGGTGTTGGGTTCCGATGCTCCGGCAGCTCCCGTGAAGCCGGCCGTACCCGACGCCGGCCCGGCTGCTCCCGTTCGTCCGGCAGCTCCCGTGACCGCGCCTTCGGCCCCGGCACAACCGGCCCTTCCGAGTGCTCCCGCCGTGACGCCCGCCGCACCGGCAGTGCCTGCCGCCGATGAGGTTGCAGCCGACCGTGGCGGTGCGATGCGCGGCGGGTCGAAGCTCAAGGGGCCGCAGCAGCGCTTCACCTTCGTCGGTACGGAGTATGCCGTGCCCGCCGTGCAGGGGTCGAAGCCCCGCCTGCGCGACGTCTCTGAGGGCTCCGTGGCAACGCTCTGGGAGTCCTTCTCGGCGCCGGCCTACCGTACGGTGACGGAGGAGTGCCTCCGTCTGCGCGACCAGTTGCGCCTCGACGACTGGGGCTACCTCAAGATGCTGGAGTTCCTCGCCTCGGCCTGGTACGACGGTGCGGCCAACGAGGCGGTGCTGCTCCAGACCTTCCTCATGGCGCAGTCGGGCTACAAAGTGCGCATCGCCCGCACGGGACAGCGCCTCGTGCTGCTCGTCCCCGCCTCGGGCATGCTCTATGGCTATCGTTACCTCGAGCTTGGCGGCGAGAAGTTCTTCGTCGTGGGCAACCTGCCCGCATCGGGCGGCTACTATGTCTTCAACCGCGCCTTCCCGGGCGAGCGGCTCCTTGCGCTGCGTCCGTCGGTTCCGGCGCTTCCCGAACGGAAGGTTGCTCCGCGCCACCTCGTCTCGAAGCGCTATCCCGAACTTCAGGCCGACGTGGTGGTCGACCGCAGTCTGATTGACTACTACAACCTCTTCCCCTGCTGCGACGTTGCGGTCTACCAAATCCCCTCGGTGGGCGCCACCGTGCGTCAGAGCCTCTATCCCGCCCTGCAGCAGGCTCTCTCGGGCCGAAGCGAGACCGAGGCGGCCGACATGCTGCTCAACTTCGTGCAGACGGCATTCCCCTACGCCACCGATGACGAGCAGTTCGGCTACGAACGTCCGCTCTTTGCCGAGGAGACGCTCTTCTATCCGGCCTGCGACTGCGAGGACCGCGCCGTGCTCTATTCGCTGCTCGTGCGCGAGCTGCTGGGGCTCGACGTCGTGCTGCTCGAGTATCCGGGCCACGTGGCTGCGGCGGTCTGCTTCAAGGGGGAGGCTCCGGGCGACTACGTCGTCGTGCGCGGCAAGCGCTATACGGTCTGCGACCCGACCTACATCGGCGCCGGTATCGGCCGTACGATGCCCGGCATGGACAATGCAAGCGTCGAGGTGCTCATGCGCTGACGCCCTTCCCGGCCCCGGACGGGGCGTGTGTGTACACTTTGGGAGCGAAGACCCTGCGGGGTCTTCGCTCCCTTTTTATATAGGTCGTACCGGTCGGATGTCAGAACGTTGTCGTCTGTTTTTGTGGAAAACTAAATTTTTTAGTTGAATAACTATAAAAAATAGTTGCTCGGCGGAAAAATTTTGCTACCTTTGTTGTGCGGGGAATGCAGGAGGAGAACACCCCGCTGATTGCCATGGAGAAACTGACCCATAAGGAGGAGGAGCTGATGCGCTATTTCTGGGCGCACGGCCCGTTGTTCGTGCGCGAGGTGGTGGCGCTCTGCCCCGAACCGCGCCCCCATTTCAATACCGTCTCGACGATTGTTCGTACGCTCGAAGCGAAGGGCTACCTCTCGCACAAGGCCTTCGGGGCGACCTACCAGTACTTCCCGGTGGTGAGCGAGGAGGAGTTTTCGCGGCAGACGCTCGGTGGCGTCATCCGCAAGTACTTCGAGAACTCCTATCTGGGCGCCGTCTCGGCGCTGGTCGAGGAGGAGAAGATTTCGGTCGAGGAGCTGCGCGGGCTCATCGACCGCATCGAACGTGAAAACAGCCGGTAGCCATGTACGACCTGATGCTATACAGCCTGAAGACGGGCGCCTGTCTGGCAGTCTTCTACCTCTTCTACAAACTGCTGCTCAGCCGCGAGACCTTCCATCGCTTCAACCGCGTCGTGCTGCTTGCGATGCTTGTGCTCTCGTTCGTGCTGCCTTGCTGCGTGGTGACCCTCTACCGCGACCTGCCCGCGCCCGAGCCGTTTGTCCTGCCGGTAGTGACACAGCCCGCACTGCCCGTTGAGGCGGTGGCCGCTGCGAAACCCTTTCCGTGGCGGGAGCTTCTGGCGATGCTCTTTGCGGCGGGCGTCGTGGCTATGCTGCTGTGGGTTGTCGTATCGCTCGTGCGGGTGTGGAGCATTGTTCACGGCGGGCGGAGCGAGCGTCTTCCAGGCGGCATGGTGCTGGTGCGCCGTCCCGAGAAGGGTTCCCCCTTCAGCTGGGGACGCTACATCGTCGTCTCGGAACAGGACGACGATGCCCTGCTCCGCGATGTCCTGCTGCACGAGGAGGCCCACCTGCGGCTGCACCATTCGGTCGACTTGCTCGTGGCGGACCTTGCCGGATGTCTGCAGTGGTTCAACCCCGCGATGTGGCTCCTGCGCTGCGAGTTGCGCGCCATCCACGAATACGAGGCCGACGAGGCGGTGCTCCGCAGCGGCGTCGATGCACGCGAATATCAGATGTTGTTAATAAGGAAAGCTGCTGGCAGGAGGTGGTGCTCAGTAGCCAACAGCTTCAATCACAGTAAACTTAAAAACCGTATTACCATGATGTTACGTAAGAAATCATCGCGGTGGAACTACGCCCGTGCGTTGGTCTTCCTGCCGCTTGTCGGGCTTGCGCTCGGCGCCTTTGCAGAAACCGTCTACCGCGTTCCCGTAGACAAAGGTACGCAAAATTCCGGAACTTTCCTATCCTCGGCCGTCGGAAACGGCACATCGGTTGCGGCACTGGTCGACAGCGCGTTGCGTGATGCCTCGGCCGAGGCCGGACAGTCGGCATCGGAGGGGCTCGCCGGGTCGGCACAGGCGGCGCTCAAGCAGCCCGCGGTGCGCTATTTCATCGACGGCCGCGAGGTGACGGCCTCGGCGCTCGACACGCTCAAGGTGGAGCGGATTGCCTCGGTCGATGTGGAGAAGTCGGACGACCCGGCGTCGGGTATCGTCCGGATTACCCTTCGGGGTAACTCCTCGGAAGGGACGACCGACCAATATATCTACATTCTGGACGGTCAGCGGAAGAGCTACGCTGAGCTGGACATCGACCCTTCGGAGATTGCGTCGGTGAAGGTCATCAAGGAGCCCTCCGTAATAGAGCAGTTCGACCGGCCGGAGGCCAAGGGGGTGGTCTACATCCTCACGAACGATTTTGCCCGGCAACTCGAAGGGTCGCTCCGTGCCGGGGCCGAGGGCCTCGAGGCGGGACGCGCCGGTCTTGAGGCTGCCCGGAAGCATCTGAGCGGCGACGAGTGGAAGAAGGTGCAGCAGCAGCTGCGCGAAGCCAGCGAGCAGCTTGAGCAGGCGCGGCGCGAATTGGACAATCAGCAGACCGAGGCCTCGCTGGAGGCGGCCCGTCAGTATTTGAACAGCGACGAGTGGAAGGCGGTTCAGCAGCAGCTGCGCGAAGCCAGCGAGCAGCTCGAGCAGGCGCAGCGCGAGTTGGACGGGCAGCGGCTCGCCTCCTCGCCGCAGACCATCGTCATCACCGGTGACGGAACCTCCGTCTCGGCCTCGGCCTCCGGCGCCGGCTCGGTTTCCACCTCGACCTCGACTTCGACCTCCTCCTCCGGTTCGTCGGCAGCCGCTGCTGCCGCAGGGCAGGGAATGCCGAAGGGCGAGCCGATTATCTCCGTGAAGGGAGGTTCTACGAAACCGACTTCGCAGAAGGGGGTGCTTTGGGTCATCGACGGCAAGGAGTACCGTGCCGACAAGCTGAAACCCGGCGAGCTGGATGAGTTGCTGGGCGAACCTTCGAACATCCGTTCGATGATGATTCTCAAAGATGCTTCGGCCATTCGCGAGTATGGCCGCAAGGCCCGCAATGGCGCTATTATTGTCGAGACAAACAAGAAACGGTAAGCGTCAGAATAAAAGTTCGAGTGGGGGAGCGGCCTTCGGGTCACTTCCCCTTTTTGTGCGGCGTTATCACGAGTGGCGGCATTCTTTTGCACGGGGCCTTTTCGGATGGCCGCCTCTTCGGCGGACGCAGGGCGGATGAGGCAGGAGCCGCGCCGCCGCCGAGGGGCCAGATGCGCTACCGATGCAAAAATCCCGGGTGCGGGTGCCCGAATACGCCCCTCTTTTGGTATCTTTGCAGTAGGAAAAAACATCAGCCATGAAACGACTCCTTCTGTTGTTGTGCGTGCTGACGGCGGTGGTTGGCTGCAAGCCCGACTTCCGTCGGCGTACGGCCCGCTATGCGTCTGTTGGCGAGCTTCGCGAGCGGCGGGCCGCCGTGCTCGATACGGTCGACGGGGCGCCCCGCTGGGGCTATGTCGATGCCGAGGGGCGGCTTGTGATACCCTGCCGCTATGCCGCTGCGGCCCCCTTCAGCGAGGGGCGTGCCGCCGTGCAGATTCCCGGCGAGCGGTGGGGCTACATCGATACCACGGGGTTGATGGTCATCGCCCCCGAGTATGCCGTGGCTTCGCCCTTTGCCGACAGCCTGGCCTGGGTCGAGCTGCCGGGCGGCCTGCGCGGCCGCATCGACCGTGAGGGGCGCGAGGTCATCGCCTGCCTCTACAGCGAAATCGGCGAGCCGGGCCTTCGGGGCTGGCGTGCGGCCGTGCGCAACGGCCGCCGCGGCTACCTCTCGGAGAGCGGCGGCGAGGTGGTGCCCTGCCTCTACGACTCCATCGGACCGGTCGGCGAACGGGGGTGGATGGCCGCCCTGCGCAACGCCCGACGCGGATATCTCGACAGCCTGGGGCGCGAGGTTATCCCCTGCCGGTACGATACGATTGCCCCCTTTACAGGCGGTTACGCCCTTGCGGCCCGCACGGTCGACCAGGGGCTGCGCTGGGGACTGGTCGATTCGCTGGGCGGCGAGCCGGTGGCGTGCCGCTATGAGGAGCTCGACGCTCCGAGCGACGGTCGGCTGCTCTTCCGCAGCGGCGGGGGACGTTACGGATACCTCGACCTGACGGGGCGCGTGGTGCTCCCGGCCCGCTATGCCGTGGCGCGGAGCTTCAACGAGCGTGTCGCCGTGGTGAGCTACGACGGCGTGCACTTCGGGGCCATCGACCGCCTCGGCCGCGAGCTCAGCTCGTTCCGCTACGAGTCGCTCGGGGATTTTCACGACGGGCTGGCACCCTTCAACGAGAATACGCGCGGCGCGATTTTCCCCGCCATGACCCACTATTGCGGCTATGTCGACACGGAGGGGCGCGAGGTGATTTCGCCCCGCTTCGACGATGCCCGCGAGTTCAGCGAGCGGCGTGCCGCCGTCATGCGTCTGGGCATGGTGCGCGACGACTTCTACAAACCGCGCTGGGGCTACATCGCTCCGACGGGCGAGCTGATGGTTCCCTACCGTTACGACGAGGTGTGGCCCTTCAGCTGCGGACTGGGGCGCGTCTACCTCGAGGGGCGCGGCTATGGCTATGTCGACCGTTCGGGTTCGGAGGTGCTTCCCTGTCAGTTCGAGCAGGCGGAGGATTTCGTCGATTTCACGGCCCGCGTGCGGCTGGACGGCCGCGACTTCAGAATCGATACCAAGGGGCAGGAGGTGACGGCCGCAGGGCATTGACCCTCGTGTGACCTCTGAAGAGCAATGACGGAGCGGAACCGGGGCCTTCTGCGGCTGCGGTTCCGCTCCTTCGTTTGTGCGGGTTGCCAGTTTCCCTACTGGAAGCCCACGACCTCGGGCCGCTTGGGCAGATAGCGGTACTGCTCGAGCCGTGTCTGGCTCGAGATGCGGTAGTATTCGCTCTCGACCAGCCCCCGTTTGCCGAAGGCAACACCCAGCTGGAGCTGGATGGCGCTGAAAATCAGACGTTCGTTCTTGAGCCGGATGCCCAGTCCGAACGAGGTGAAGAAGTCGTTCTTGAAGATGTTGGGCGAGTAGCCGATGAGCCCCATGTCGAGAAATCCGAAGAAGGCAATGCGGAATCCGAGCGGCTGGTAGGGGGTGAAGAGCACCGTTTCGGTGTTGAGCACCATGCGGTTCGTACCCGTGATGTGCTCCTTGAGCGCTTCGAGTCCGTTTTCGCGGGTGAAGCGCACGATTTCGTAGCTGCCCGCATTGCGGTTCCACCCCTGGGTGTAGTTCAGCGAGAGGAACTGGCGGACGCGGTTGCGGCGATAGATGTAGAGGTTCGAGAACCACTGCAGGTCGACATCCACGGCGCTGTGGTGCCACGAGCCGTCTGCCAGGTCGATGTAGCTTCCCAGCGTGAAGCTGCCCATGAGGTAGCCGGCACGGGTGAAACCGCCGATTTTGTAGACCGTACCCAGATACATCTCGTCGTTGAACTCGCCCCACGAGTAGCCGCCCACCAGCTCGGCCTTGTAGCCCGTGGCCAGGTACTCGCGCGTACCGAATCCGTAGACCATGTTCGCCGTGTAGAACTTCTCGCGGTAGAGACCCGCGCCGAAGAGCATCTCCTCGCAGTTGTGGAACGCCGGATTGTAGTCGGCGCGCACCTCGGGGCGGCGGCTGAACTGCGTGAAGCCGTAACGCCCCGTGAAGTAGATGCTCGAGCGTATCGAACGGATGTAGCGCGAGCGTCCGGCCCAGATGTCGAAGGTCTTCACCTTCACCAGGTCCGAGGTGTCGCGGTCGATGAGGTAGTACTTCGACTTGACGTTCTCGTAGCTGACGCCCACCTCGTAGTCGGTCGGCCGGATGAACTCCTTGCCGAAGTTGAGCTTCAGCTCCGAGTTGTAGAAGTCGCGCCCGGCCGAGAAGCTGGCCGAGTAGAACGAGCCGAAGATGTTGGGAATCTCATACTCGACGATGTTGCCGCCGTAGGAGAAGTCCTTGCGGCTGAAGTTGGTCTTCACGCGGAGCATGTTGCCCGTACCGAAGATGTTGGCGTCGTAGAGGCCGAACATGGTGTGCCCCTCGGAATGGAGGCCGGCGTCGACGCCGATGGTCCAGCTGTCGCGCGTATGGACGATGATGTCGACGCGCGTCGAGTCGAGCGAGTCGGGGCGAATCTCCAGCTCGGCGTCCGACACGTAGCTGCGCGAGCGCAGCAGCTGCTGGTTGCGGACCAGCTGCTCGGCATCGAGCGTGTCGCCCGGTCCGAAGAGCAGGTCGCGGCGCAGCACCCGTTCGCGCGTGAGGATGTGGAGGTTGTTGCCGGTCCGTTCGAGCCAGTTGCCGTCGGGGTCGAATACCTGGTTGCGTTCGATGGTGACCGAACCGATGGTCCGTCCCTCGTAGGGGAGGAAGCGCTGGCTTTCGTCCTCGACCGCGCCGCTGCGGGTGGTGTCGATGCGGCTGCGGGTGAAGAGGAGTCCGTAGAGCATGCGGGGCACGGCCCGGCGGCTGGTTTTCGAGCGGATGCTGTCGTAGAGGCGTTCGGTCCGCTCCGAGGGGGAGATGCGCATGCGGGCCGAGTCGGGCGTAAAGAACTCGGCGCGTGGAGGTTCCGGCCGCTTCATCTGGGGCAAAGCGGTCTGCATCGCCAGCAGTGCTGCGGCGAGGATGAATAACCTCCGGACCATGACCTCAAAGATAACGTTTTTTCGGGTGAAAAAGTATGGTGAATGGGTGCCATTTGGCTTCTTCGACGTTTTGCCCATGCCTTTTTGTGAAGCCGTAAGTCGGGGGCGGTGACGGACCTTCTTCGGTTTTTTGCCTCCGTGTTATGCCGCTCCGGTCCCGCGAGTGGCTCTGAAGAGGGCGTGATTCCCGCAATGAGCCCTCGGTTGCGGCATTTTCCGCAAGGCGGGAATGCAAAAAGCCATTTCCAATGGTGGAAATGGCTTATGAGACGGTTTGCAGTTGTTTCCGTGGCTGCGGGGCTTACGGGTCTTGCTGGTTTTTGGGGCGTGCTTTTGGCGCGACAAGGTCCTCAGTACTCCGAACTTCCACGCCTCAGGCTGCAAGAAGTCCGGCTTCTTTCCATACCTGCTCCAACCCCTCGTCTTCTTGGTCCTCCGGTTCTCCGGTTTCCGGGTCTCTTGCCACCGGTTCCTCGTTTCTTCAGTTCTCCGGTCCTCCGGCTTCTCGGCCTTTTGCCCTTGGTTCCCGGTTCCCCGTTCTCTTGGACCCCTTGGCTCCGGCTCCTTGGCTCCGGCTCCCTTGGACCCTCTTGGCTCTCTTTGCTCCCCTGTTTAGCTCCGCACCGGCACCCGGCCGCAGACTATTTGCGGGCCTCCTTGGCTTCGATGCACTCCGTGGCGTGGGGCACCTTCATCAGACGCTCCTTCGGAATGAGCTTGCCGGTGGTCTTGCAGATGCCGTAGGTCTTGTTCTCGATGCGGACGAGCGCCATCTCGAGGTTGCGGATGAACTTCATCTGATGGGCTGCCAGACGGCCGCTCTCCTCCTTCGAAAGGGTCGTGGCGCCCTCTTCGAGCACCTTGAAGGTCGGCGACGTATCCTCCGTATCGTTGTCGGCCGTATGGGTGATGGTCGCACGCAGAAGCTCATAGTCGGCGCGCGCATTCTCCAGCTTTTTCAGGATGAGCTGCTTGAACTCTTCGAGTTCGGCGTCGCTGTATCTTGTTCTTTCGTCTGCCATGGTTGTTGCTTTTGGTTTTATGTAAAAGTAAAGAATTATTTTCAGAAAACCAAATTTTCCGGTCAATAATGAACCCTTCGTTCCGCCCTGTTTACAGCAGCGGGAGCCGCTCGCTGCGGCCCCCGCTGTACTGTGCAGTTTCGTATGCGGACCGGACGCCCCGGGGGCGCGGCCGCAGCAGCACCCTATCGGATGCGGGTTACGGCGATGCGGAGCGGCTCCTCGTCGATATCGGTTGCGACAACCACCTCGCCCTGAGGCTCGGCCGAGCTCTTCACCTCGACGGCCAGCGTCTGCGAGCCGATGTAGTCGGCGTAGCGGGCCACGGCATCGGCTACGAGCTCCTTCTGCTCGATTTCGACGCGGATTTTGTCCGTCACTTCGAATCCCGAATCCTTGCGGATGTTCTGGATGCGGTTAATCAACTCGCGTGCCACACCTTCAGCGCGCAGCTCGTCCGTAAGGGTGATGTCGAGCGCCACGGTCAGCTTGCCCTCCGATGCCACAAGCCATCCGGGCATGTCCTCCGAGGTGATTTCGAAGTCGGCGGGTGTTACGACAATCTGCTGCCCGTCGATTTCGAGCACGCTCTCGGGGGCCGACTCGATTTCGGCGATGCGCTCCTGCGAGAACTGGGCCGTGAGGGCGGCAATCTGCTTCATGTATTTGCCGTACTTCGGGCCGAGCGTCTTGAAGTTGGGCTTGATGCGCTTGGTGATGATGCCCGTCGTCTGCTCGATGAGCTCCAGCTCCTTGACGTTCACCTCGTTCAGAATCAGGTTGCGCACGGCGTCGATGTGGCGCGCCATGGCGGGGTCGAGCACCGGAATGAGAATCTTGGTCAGCGGCTGGCGCACCTTGATGGAGACCTTGCGGCGCAGGGCCAGCACCATCGACGAGACGCGCTGTGCCAGCGACATCATCTCCTCGAGCGACGAGTCGATGAGCCGCTCGTCGGCCTTCGGATAGGTCGACAGGTGAACCGACGACTCCGTATGGCGCCCGCTCACGGCGTTCAGGTCGCGGAAGATGCGGTCCATCATGAAGGGTGCGAAGGGCGCCGCGAGCTTCGAGACGGTCTCCAGGCAGGTGTAGAGCGTCTGGTAGGCGGCCAGCTTGTCCTCGGTCATTCCGCCGCCCCAGAAACGCTTGCGGTTCAGACGCACGTACCAGTTCGAGAGGTTCTCGCCCACGAACTCCTGGATGGCGCGGGCGGCCGGCGTCGGGTCGTAGTTCTCGAGCGACTCGGTCACGTTCTTGACCAGCGTGTTGAGCAGCGAGATAATCCAGCGGTCGATTTCCGGACGGCGCTCGACGGGCACCTCCTCCTCGCGGCCGGTGAAGCCGTCGACGTTGGCGTAGAGGGCGAAGAAGGAGTAGGTGTTGTAGAGCGTGCCGAAGAACTTGCGGCGCACCTCGTCCACGCCGTCGCGGTCGAACTTGAGGTTGTCCCACGGCTGCGAGTTCGAAATCATGTACCACCGCGTGGCGTCGGGGCCGTAGGTAGAGAGGATGTCGAAGGGGTCGACGGCATTGCCCAGACGTTTCGACATCTTGTTGCCGTTCTTGTCGAGCACCAGACCGTTCGAGATGATGTTGCGGAAGGCCACCGAGTCGAAGAGCATCGTGGCGATGGCGTGCAGCGTGAAGAACCAGCCGCGCGTCTGGTCGACACCCTCGGCGATGAAGTCGGCCGGGTAGACCGTGCGGAAGTAGTCGCCTCCGTGTTCGAAGGGGTAGTGCAGCTGGGCATAGGGCATGGCACCCGAGTCGAACCATACGTCGATGAGGTCCGGTTCGCGGCGCATCGGCTCGCCCTTCGACGAGACGAGCACAATTGAATCGACGTAGGGACGGTGCAGGTCGATGTTTTGGGTCGAGTAGTTCTCGGCCGACATGTCGCCCACCTTGAAGTGGGGGAAGGGGTTCTCCTTCATCACGCCGGCGGCAATCGAACGCTCGATTTCCTGCATGAGCTCCTCAATCGAACCGATGCACTTCATCTCGGAGCGGTCCTCGGTGGCCCAGATGGGTAGTGGCGTGCCCCAGAAGCGCGAACGCGAGAGGTTCCAGTCGTTGAGGTTCTCGAGCCACTTGCCGAAACGGCCCGTGCCGGTCGACTCGGGCTTCCAGCGGATGGTGCGGTTGAGCTCAATCATGCGCTCCTTGGCGGCCGTCGAGCGGATGAACCACGAGTCGAGCGGGTAGTAGAGCACCGGCTTGTCCGTGCGCCAGCAGTGGGGGTAGTTGTGGACATGCTTCTCGATTTTGAAGGCCTTGCCCGCCGTCTTGAGCCGCATGCAGATGTAGATGTCCAGCGACTCGGCCGCCTGGGCAGCCTTCTCGTCGTATCGGCCGTCGACGGTGAACTGCGGGTCGTAGGCGTTCTTGACCCAGCGGCCCTCGTACTCGCGGTAGGCCTCCACGTCGACGCACTCGCGGACGAACTGCTCGTCCAGCTCGTCGAGCAGGAAGAACTTGCCCGTGAGGTCGACCATCGGGCGGGTCTCACCCTTGCGCGTGAGCATGAAGAGCGACGGAATGCCTGCTGCGCGGGCCACGTTGGCGTCGTCGGCACCGAACGTCGGGGCGATGTGGACGATACCCGTACCGTCTTCGGTGGTTACGTAGTCACCCGGAATCACGCGGAAGGCCTTGGCCGAGGCGTCGTGCCAGGTGCCCTGCTCGTCCACCTCGATGGGCTTCACCCACGGGAGCAGCTGCTCGTACTCCATGCCGACCAGCTCCGGACCCTTGTACTCGCCCACCACCTCGAAGGGGACGAGCTTGTCGCCCGGCTTGTAGGCGTCGAGCGCCAGCCCCTCGGCCTTGCGGTTGAAGTGGGCGTAGAGCAGCGCCTTGGCCAGCACGACGGTCTGCTTCTCACCGGTATAGGGGTTGTAGGTGCGCACGGCCACGTAGTCGATTTTCGGACCCACGCAGAGGGCCGTGTTCGAGGGCAGCGTCCAGGGCGTGGTGGTCCATGCCAGGAAGTAGGGCGTGCCCCAGCCCGTCATCTCGGGTTTGGGGTTGCGGATGCGGAACTGCGCCACGACGGTGGTATCCTTCACGTCGCGGTAGCAGCCCGGCTGGTTCAGCTCGTGGGTCGAGAGGCCCGTTCCGGCGGCCGGCGAGTAGGGCTGGATGGTGTAGCCCTTGTAGAGCAGCCCCTTCTCGTAGAGCTGCTTCAGAAGCCACCACAGCGACTCGATGTACTTGTTGTCGTAGGTGATGTAAGGGTCGTCCATGTTGACCCAGTAGCCCATCTGGCGGGTGAGCTTCTCCCACACGCCCTTGAACTCCATCACCGCCTCGCGGCAGGTGCGGTTGTACTCCTCGATGGAAATCTTCTTGCCGATGTCCTCCTTGGTGATGCCGAGCTTCTTCTCGACGCCCAGCTCGACGGGGAGTCCGTGGGTGTCCCAGCCCGCCTTGCGGTGGACCAGATAGCCCTGCTGGGTCTTATAGCGGCAGAATACGTCCTTGATGGTACGGGCCATGACGTGGTGGATGCCGGGCATGCCGTTGGCCGAGGGGGGACCCTCGTAGAAGACGAAGGTCGGATGTCCCTCACGCGTGGAGATGCTTTTGTGGAAGGTGTCGTCGGAGTCCCACTCCGCGAGCACGTCGGCGGCCAGACCCGCCAGGTCGAGGCCTTTATACTCCTTGAATTTCATATGGCGTGTTTATGATTGTCGTTGAAACACGCAAAGATAGGAAAAAGAATCGGAAAACGGGGCCTCCGGGGCTCGAAATCGTACTTCGCGGGGCCGAAACGTCGCCTTCGGGGGGGCGTTCCGTGCATGATTGGGGTGTCGGACGGCAGGTGCGGAGCGGGCAGGTGCATGCGCCGCTGTTTCTGTCTCTGGCTTTGTTTCCGCCTCTGTTCCCGCCTCTGTTCTTCCTCTGTTTCCGTCCCTGCTCTTCCTGCCCCTCGGATTATTTGCCCTGGGTGCGGATGACGCGGGCGGGGTTGCCCACGGCCACCGAATCGTCGGGGATGTCGCGCGTGACCACGGCACCGGCGCCGATGATGACCCGGTTGCCGATGCGGACGCCCGGGCAGACAATCACCCCGCCGCCCAGCCAGCAGTCGTCGCCGATTTCAATCGGACGTCCGGCCTCCAGCCCCGCCGCGCGCTGCTGTACATCGAAGGGGTGGTGCGCCGTGAGCAGCTGCACCTTGGGGCCGATGAGCGTGCGGCACCCGATGCGGACGGAGGCCAGGTCGAGGATGACGCAGTCGAAGTTGAGAAACGTCCCACGGCCCAGCGAGATGTTGTAGCCGTAGTCGCAGTAGAAGGGGGCGCGGATGAAGCCCTCGGAGCCTGGTGCGAGCAGCTCGCGCAGCGTGGTGCGGTAGGCCTCGTCGTCGGCCGTCAGTTCGACGTTGAGGCGGCGCAGCAGGCGCTCCGTGCGCCGGCGTTCGACGGTGAGCTCCTCGTCGGGCGACGAGAACCACTCGCCGGCAAGCATCTTCTCCTTTTCGGTCATGGTCTTCCGCGGGTGTTTGGGTCAGTCGAACGACTGCATCTCGATGAGCTTGGCATAGATGCCGTTGCGGGCCATCAGCTCGGCGTGGGTCCCCTCCTCGGCGATGCGGCCGTGTTCGACGACGATAATCTTGTCGGCGTTGTGGATGGTGCTCAGCCGGTGGGCGATGACCACCGACGTACGGCCTACGAGCAGGTTGTTCAGCGCATCCTGCACCAGCTTCTCGCTCTCGGTGTCGAGGGCCGAGGTGGCCTCGTCGAGAATCAGAATCTCGGGGTTCTTCAGCACGGCGCGGGCAATCGAGAGGCGCTGGCGCTGTCCGCCCGAGAGTTTCGAGCCGCGGTCACCGATGTTGGTGGCATAGCCTTCGGGCGCCTCGCGGATGAAGCTGTCGGCGTTGGCCACCTTGGCCGCCGCGACAATCTCCTCGTGCGTGGCGCCGGGGCGGCCCATGGCGATGTTGTTCTCGATGGTGTCGTTGAAGAGAATCGTATCCTGCGCCACGACGCTCATGTGGGCGCGCAGACTCTCCTGGTCGTAGTCGCGCAGCGAGATGCCGTCGATGAGAATCTCGCCCGCCGTGGGGTCGTAGAAGCGGGGGATAAGTTCGCTGAGCGTCGATTTGCCGCCGCCCGAGGGGCCCACGAGGGCTACGGTCTGGCCGCGGCGAATCTCGAACGATACGCCGTCGATAACCTCGCGGCTGCCGTCGTAGGAGAAGTGCACGTTGCGGAACTCGATTTTGTCGCGCAGCCCCTTCATCTGGATGGCGTCGGGCTTGTCCTCGACCTCGCTGCGGGCGTCGAGCAGCGTGAAGATGCGCTCGCCGGCGGCGATACCCTGGTTGATGGTGGCGAACTGGTCGATGAAGGTGCGGACCGGCCGCGTAATCTGCGAGAACATGGCCAGGAAGGCGACGAAGCCTCCCGCATCGAGCGAGCCGCGCACCACGAGCATGCCGCCGAAGATGAGGATGACGCCGGCGGCCGAGATGCCCAGGAATTCGCTCATGGGCGATGCCAGCTGCTGGCGGCGCACCATCGAGAGCAGCAGCCGCGAGAAATCGGCGTTGATGGCGTGGAACTTCTCCTTGATGTATTCGGTGGCGTTGTAGCTCTTGATGACCTTGATGCCCGAGAGCGACTCGTCGAGCGTGCTCACCATGTCGCCCATGCGCTTCTGGCTGGTCTTGGCCGGGTGGCGCAGCTTCTTGACAATCCGCCCGATGAGCAGCGCCACGACGGGCAGGAAGAGAATCGAGAAGAGAGCCAGCTCCCACGAGATGAGAATCATCGCCACCAGATAGCCGATGATGAGCAGCGGCTCGCGGAAGGCCACCTGCAGCGTGTTGGTGATGCAGAACTGCACGACCGAGACGTCGTTGGTGATTTTCGAGATGACGTCGCCCTTGCGCTGGTCGCTGAAGAAGCCCACGTGCATGTTCATCACGTTGTCGAATACCTCGTTGCGGATGCGCTGCAGCGTGCGGGTGCGCATGTTTTCGATGGTCCACGAGCTCAGATAGCGGAACGTGTTGCTCAGCAGGCTGGTGACTATCACCGTGAGGGCCAGCAGCACGAGGATGCGGAAGACGCTGAAGTCGGTGCCGAAGAGCTTCGTGTAGAGGTAGCCGATGAGCTGGGCGAAGGTCTCCTGGTTGATGCCCAGATGGTGGGGCAGTTCGTAGACGGGCTGGAATTCGTATTCGGGGTCGAACAGCGTCGTGAGAATCGGGATAATCAGGACGAAGTTGATGGTGTTGAACAGGGCGTAGAATGCGGCATAGAAGAAGTAGGGGATGGCATATTTCTCGATGGGCTTGGCGAAGCCCAGCAGCCGCAGGTAGGTCTTGAACATCGGGCGATGGGATTATGTTTTTCTAAACGTCTACAAAGATAGGAAGAATAATGTGATTTTCGGAATTCCGGCACATGTTTCCCGATTTTATTCTACTTTTGTGGAGTAAAAAAACGAAAAAAACATGCAACACTTTCATGAAATTTCGCCCCTGGACATCACCGACAACTTCATCCGCGCCATCGGACAGGAGTGGATGCTCATCACGGCGGGTGATGCCTCGCGGTGCAACACGATGACCGCCAGCTGGGGCTTCGTGGGTCAGATATGGGGCCATCCGGCCGCCATGGTCGTCATCCGTCCGACGCGCTACACGCGTCAGTTCGTCGAGGCGAACGAGCGGCTGACGCTCTCGTTCTTCGACGAGCGCTACCGCGATGCGCTGCGTTACTGCGGCAGCCATTCGGGGCGCGAGGGGGACAAGTTCGCCGCTTCGGGACTCACCGTCGTGCGGACCGATGCCGGAACGCCGGCCGTGGGCGAGGCGCGTCTGGTGCTGGAGTGCCGCAAGATGTATGTCGGGCGGTTCGAGGCCGAGGGCTTCCTGCAGAAGGAGCTGCTCGAGCGCATGTATCCCGACCACGACCTGCACTACTGCTACATCGTCCAGATTGAGCACGCCTTCGTGCGCGACGGGGAGTAACCCTCAGGTCCGGCGGGGCAATGAAAACCGGAGAGCCCGGGAGGTGAGTCGTAACGGCTCCTCCCGGGCTCTCCGATTCTTGTGCAGCAGGGCCTGGCCTGCTCCTCTGCCTCTTCCTTCTTCTCCGGGGACTCCGCCTTCTCCGTTCCGCCGGGTCTCTTCATTTCCGGAAAATTTCCCCGCTTTACCCGGCAGCCTCCTCCCTCCGGACTTGGGTCGCCCGGCCGTTCGTTGCAAGGTCCCTTCCGGAGCAGGGACCTCTCTTCGAAACTGCACGGTGGATGCAGAACTCCGCCCGACGAGGGCGGCCGTCAGGCGCCGGGCGTGTAGCCCGTATCCTCGAGCAGACGGAGCCGGTCGTTGGCCGCCGCGACGGCCAGCTGGTCGCAGCGGTTGTTCTCGACCGTCTCGGCATGCCCCTTCACCCAGACGAAGCGGACATGGTGGCGGCGGTAGATGCGCAGGAAGCGCATCCAGAGGTCGGGGTTCTTCTTGCCGGCGAAGCCCTTGCGCTCCCAGCCGAAGACCCACCCCTTGGTCACGGCGTCGACCACGTATTTCGAGTCGGAGTAGAGCGTCACGTCGGAGCCCTCGAAGCGGAGCGTCTCGAGCGCCACGCAGACCGCCATGAGCTCCATGCGGTTGTTCGTCGTCAGACGGTAGCCCTGCGAGAGCTCCTTGCGGAAGCGGCCGGCGAGCATCACCACGCCGTAGCCTCCCGGCCCCGGGTTGCCCAGCGCCGAACCGTCGGTATAGATTGTGATTTCCAAAGTCGTGCGGTTGTCTTTTGCTGTTTCGTCGTCTGTCTGTCCAGACAGTCTGTTCTTCGGCCCCGTCTGCCCGTCCGTTGTCTGTCCGGTTGTCTGTCGGACCTTCAGTCCTTCTGTCTTTCAGCCCTTCTGTTTGTCCGTCCGGTTGAGCCCTGTCGCCCCCCCCCCATGCGGCCAGCCTTTCGCTGTCCCGGGCAAACCAATGCTCCCCGTCCCTTCGGGGGCGAGGAGCATCCGGTTCTGCGGGCCCGCAGGCGGCATCGGCTGTCGCCCGTTGGTGGGGACCCTATTTCGTCAGTGCGGCGAGCTGTTCGCGCAGCGCGACGATTTTCGCCTCGGCGTCGGCCTGCTTGGCCCGCTCGTTGGCCACCACCTTCTCGGGGGCCGACTGCACGAAGCGCTCGTTCGAGAGCTTCTTCATCACCGAGGCGAGGAAGCCTTCGTAGTATTCGAGGTCATGCTGCAGCTTCGCACGCTCGGCCTCCACGTCGATGCGCCCCTCCATCGGGACGAAGTAGCGCGTCGTCTTGACGATGAATGCCGCGGCCGTGTCGTCCTTCTCGGTGACGCACTTCACCTCGCTCAGGTTGAGCATCTTGACCAGCACCGGAGCATACTCTGCGGGGTAGTTCTCGTCGGCCATCACCTCGAGTCGCAGCGCCTCCTTCTGGGGAATGTTCCGCTGCTTGCGGATGTTGCGGACGGCCGTGATGACCTCCTGCACCAGCTCGAAGCGCGCCAGCAACTGCTCGTCCGCCGCCTCGCCGGCTGCGGGCTGCTGTGCCAGCATGATAGTCTCATCCTCGCGGCGCGGTGCGAGGTGCTGCCAGAGCTCCTCGGTGACGAAGGGCATGAAGGGGTGGAGCAGGCGGAGCAGTTCGTCGAAGAACTCCTTCGTGCGGGCGAGCGTCTCGGCGTCGATGGGACACTGGTAGGCGGGCTTCACCAGCTCGAGGTACCAGCCGCTGAAGTCGTCCCAGAAGAGCTTGTAGAGCCGCTTGAAGGCCTCCGAGATGCGGTAGCTGCGGAAGTCGGCCTCCAGCTCGGTGATGTTGCGGCGCATGATGTTGCGGAACCACTCGACGGCAGCGGCGTTCACCTCGTTCTGTGCGAGCTTCTCGTCGACCTGCCAGCCGTTGACCAGCCGGTATGCGTTCCAGATTTTGTTGCCGAAGTTGCGGCCCTGCTCGCAGAGCGCCTCGTCGAACATCACGTCGTTGCCGGCCGACGAGGACATGAGCATCGCCACACGCATGCCGTCGGCGCCGTACTGCGCGATGAGGTCCAGCGGGTCGGGCGAGTTGCCGAGCTGCTTGGACATCTTGCGGCCGATTTTGTCGCGCACGATGCCCGTGAAGTAGACGTTGCCGAAGGGCTTCTCGTGGCGGTATTCATACCCCGCCATAATCATGCGGGCCACCCAGAAGAAGATGATGTCGGGGCCCGTCACCAGGTCGTTGGTGGGGTAGTAGTATTCGATTTCGGGGTTGTGCGGGTGCAGGATGCCGTCGAAGACCGAGATGGGCCAGAGCCACGACGAGAACCACGTGTCGAGCACGTCGTCGTCCTGGCGCAGGTCGCTGGCCTGGAGCGTGGCGTCGCCCGTCTTGGCGCGGGCCTTTTCGAGGGCCTCCTCGGCCGTCTCGGCCACCACGTAGCCTCCCTTCGGAAGGTAGTAGGCCGGGATGCGCTGACCCCACCACAGCTGGCGCGAGATGCACCAGTCCTTGATGTTCTCCATCCAGTGGCGGTAGGTGTTCTTGTACTTTTCGGGGACGAAGCGGATGGCATCCTCCATGACGGCCTTCGTCGCCGGCTCCGCGAGCTCCTGCATCGAGAGGAACCACTGCATCGAGAGCTTGGGCTCGATGGCCACGCCCGTGCGCTCCGAGTAGCCGACGTTGTTCGTATAGTCCTCGGTCTTCTCGAGCAGCCCGGCCGCGTCGAGGTCCTTCTCAATCTGGCGGCGCACGTCGAAGCGGTCCTGGCCCACGTACATGCCCACCTTGTCGTTCACCGTGCCGTCGTCGTTGAAGATGTCAATCGTCTCGAGGTTGTACTTCTCGCCCAGCATGTAGTCGTTCACGTCGTGGGCAGGGGTGACCTTCAGCGCGCCGGTTCCGAAGTCGATGTCGACATACTCGTCGCGGATGACCGGAATAGAGCGGCCGACCAGCGGCACGATGACGCGTGCGTCGGCCGGCAGCGAGGCGTAGCGCGGGTCGTTGGGGTTGACGCAGAGCGCAGTATCGCCCAGAATGGTCTCGGGACGCGTCGTGGCCACGACGATGTACTGCTCCGTGCCCTCAATCTTGTAGCGCAGGTAGTAGAGCTTGCCGTGCGACTCCTTGAAGACCACCTCCTCGTCCGAGAGGGCCGTCTTGGCTGCGGGGTCCCAGTTGACCATCCGCACGCCGCGGTAGATTTTGCCCTTTTCGTAGAGGTCGCAGAAGACGTGGATGACGCTGCGCGTGCGCACCTCGTCCATCGTGAAGCAGGTGCGCTCCCAGTCGCACGAGGCGCCCAGCTTGCGCAGCTGGCGGAGAATCATGCCGCCGTACTTCTCCTTCCACTCCCAGGCGTAGCGGAGGAACTCCTCGCGCGTGAGCTGCGACTTTTCAATCCCCTTTTCGTGGAGCATCGCCACCACCTTGGCCTCGGTGGCAATCGAGGCGTGGTCCATGCCCGGCACCCAGCAGGCGTTGCGGCCCGTCATGCGGGCGCGGCGGATGAGCACGTCCTGCAGCGTGTTGTTGAGCATGTGGCCCATGTGGAGCATGCCCGTGACGTTGGGGGGCGGGATGACGATGGTATAGGGTTGCCGCTTGTCGGGTTCCGAGTGGAAGAAGCGGTGCTGAATCCAGAAGTCGTACCATTTGGCCTCGATATCCTGAGGCGCGTATTTGTCTGCGAGCTGCATGATTCGGTTTTTTACGTGATTTGGACTGCAAAGTTATTAACAATCTGCCAAAGATAAAATAAAATTTCTGAAAAATCGTTACCTTTGCAACCATATATATTTTGTAGGAGAACCATGAACGAAAAAGATAAGAAGATTGAAGCCGTCGAAATAGACGACGTGAACGTTTTGCCCGAGGTACTCGACGGCAAGCATCGGGTCATTCCCATCGTGACGGGTGGCGACGAACCGGTGGAGGAGACCGAAATCCCCGACGTGATTCCGATTCTCACGCTGCGTTCGTCGGTGCTCTTCCCGGGGGCCATCACCCCCATTACGGTCGGGCGCGACAAGAGCATTTCGCTGGTGCGCGCGGTCAATGCCGAGAACGGCATCCTGGGCGCCGTGCTCCAGCGCGAGAGCGAGGTGGAAGACCCCTCGCCCGATGACATGTACAAGGTGGGCACCGCTGCGCGCATCATCAAGATTCTGGAGATGCCCAACGGCAACCTGACGGTGATTCTCAACGGACTGGAGAAGATTGAAATCGGCGAGTACGTCTCGACGGAGCCCTACTTCAAGGCGCGCGTGACGGCGCTGCGCGACACGATGCCCGACGTGCGGAGCATCGAGTTCGAGGCGCTGGTCGACTCGATTCGCGACGTGGCGCTGGGCATCATCAACATCTCGCCCAACATGCCCAAGGAGGCGGCCTTCGCCATCAAGAACATCGACTCGAAGCGGGGCATCATCAACTTCATATGCACCAATCTGGAGCTTTCGGACGAGGACCGTCAGTCGCTGCTCGAGGCTCCGGGTCTGCTGGCGCGTGCCCGCAAGCTGCTCGAGATTCTGATTCGCGAACAGCAGCTGGCCGAGCTCAAGAACGAAATCCAGGAGCGCGTCAAGCAGGAAATCGACAAGCAGCAGCGCGACTACTACCTCCAGCAGCAGATGCGCACCATCCAGGACGAACTGGGCGACGGCGCCGATGCCGACATCGAGCGCATGCGCGAGGAGGCCAAGAAGAAGAACTGGCCCAAGGAGGTGGGCGAAACCTTCGAGAAGGAGCTGCAGAAGGTCGAGCGGCTGAACCCCGCCGTGGCGGAGTACTCGGTCCAGATGACCTACCTCCAGCTGCTTCTGGAGCTGCCGTGGAACGACGTGACGAAGGACAACCTCGACCTGAAGTGCGCCCGCGAACAGCTCGACCACGACCACTTCGGACTCGAGGAGGTCAAGGAGCGCATCCTCGAGCATCTGGCCGTCATCAAGCTCAAGGGCGACCTCAAGTCGCCGATTCTCTGCCTCTACGGCCCTCCGGGAGTGGGCAAGACCTCGCTGGGCAAGTCGGTGGCGGCGGCGCTGGGACGCAAGTTCGGGCGCATCTCGCTGGGCGGCCTGCACGACGAGTCGGAGATTCGCGGACACCGCCGCACCTACATCGGTGCCATGCCGGGCCGCATCATCCAGACCATCAAGCGGTGCGGTTCGTCGAATCCGGTCATCATTCTCGACGAGGTTGACAAGGTGACGGTTTCGAACCACGGCGACCCCTCGAGCGCCCTGCTGGAGGTGCTCGACCCCGAGCAGAACACCACCTTCCACGACAACTACATCGACATGGAGTACGACCTGTCGAAGGTACTCTTTATCGCCACGGCCAACAACGTGGGCAACATCGCCCCGGCGCTGCGTGACCGTATGGAGATGATTAACATCCCGGGCTACCTGCTCGAGGAGAAGGTCCGCATTGCGCTGGACCACCTGCTGCCCAAGCAGTGCAAGGCGCACGGCATTCCCGACGGAGAGCTGACGCTGACGCCCGAGGTGGTCGAGCAGCTCATCTCGGGCTACACGCGCGAGGCGGGCGTCCGTTCGCTCGACAAGCATCTGGCCAAGCTGGCCCGTGCCCGTGCCAAGCAGATTGCCTTCGACGAGCCCTATGAGGCGGCCATGTCGGCTGCCGAGGTGGAGCGGATTCTCGGCATGCCCAAGTTCCTCCGTGAAGAGTACGAGGTGGGCGGCATGACGGGCGTCGTGACGGGCCTCGCCTGGACCGAGGTGGGGGGCGACATCCTCTACATCGAGTCGTGCCTGACCCCCGGCAAGGGGCGCATCAGTCTGACGGGCAATCTGGGCGATGTGATGAAGGAGTCGGCCACCATCGCCCACGAGTGGGTAATGGCCCACTACGCCGAGCTGGGCATCGACCCCAAGCTCTTCGAGACGAACGACATCAACATCCACGTCCCCGAGGGGGCCATCCCCAAGGACGGACCATCGGCCGGCATCACGATGGTCACCTCGATTGTCTCGACCTACACGGGCCGCAAGGTGAAGGAGCGGATTGCCATGACGGGCGAAACGACCCTGCGCGGCCGCGTGATGCCCGTGGGCGGCGTCAAGGAGAAGATTCTGGCTGCCAAGCGCGCCGGCATCACCGACCTGATTCTCTCGGAGGAGAACCGCAAGGACATCGCCGAAATCAAGCCCGAGTACATCGAGGGGCTGACGTTCCACTACGTGCGGACGAACGACGACGTGCTGCGTCTGGCGCTCGAGCCGGCCGACCCGGCTGCGGCTCCGGTCGCGCAGGCGGCCCCGTCCGCCAAGGAAGCGGAGCGATAGCCGCCGCGGTTCCGGAAGGCTGAGTGCAATCCGGGAGCATGAGCACAAGTTGCGGGACCGGCCGGAGGAGAGGCGCCGACGCGACGCTCCTTCTCGCCGACAGGTTCCGATGAGTTAACCCAATAGAGAACGATGAAGTTTCTTGCAATCATTCCGGCGCGCTATGCGTCGACGCGCTTTCCCGGCAAGCCGCTGGCGGTGCTGGGGGGCAAGCCCGTCATCCGGCGGGTCTACGAACAGGTGACCGATGCGATGGACGACGCCGTGGTGGCAACCGACGACGAGCGGATTTTCGAAGCCGTGCGTGCGTTCGGCGGGCGGGTCGAGATGACCTCGCCGAACCACCGGAGCGGCACGGACCGCTGCCGCGAGGCCTTCGACCGCATCTGCGCGCGCGAAGGGGCCTCCTACGACGTGGTGGTCAACGTGCAGGGCGACGAGCCCTTCATCCAGCGCTCGCAGCTCGAGGCCGTCAAGCGCTGCTTCGACCGCCCGGGTACCGACATCGCCACGCTGGTGAAGCCCTTCACCGAGGCGGACGGCCTTGCGGCGCTCGAGAACCCCAATTCGCCCAAGGTGGTGCTCGACCGCGAGTCGAACGCCCTCTACTTTTCGCGTTCGGTGATTCCCTACCTGCGGGGCGTTCCGCGCGAGGAGTGGCTCTCGAAGCACACCTTCTACAAGCACATCGGGCTCTACGCCTTCCGGGCCGAGGTGCTGCGCGCCGTGACGGCGCTGCCGCAGTCGGCGCTCGAACTGGCCGAATCGCTCGAACAGCTGCGCTGGCTCGAAAACGGATATAAAATCGGTGTGGGCATCAGCGACGTGGAGACCATCGGCATCGACACGCCCGAAGATTTGGCGCGCGCCGAGGAGTTCCTGGCCCGGATTGACCGGAGGTAGCGGTCGCTGTCGTTCCCCGGCGGCTTGATTCCGGAGTGTCAATTTCGGAATGGGGTTTCCGGACGGGATTTGTTCCGCGGCATGGTCCCGATTTGTAGCAAATTGGAGGCGTCTCTTCTCCATAAGGGAATAAGGGAGTGGAGACGCCTTTTTTTGTGCCCGGACCGGACGGGATTGTACGGAATTGGACCGGACCGAACCGGACCGAACTGGGCTGGGCTGGGCTGGGCGGATGCCGTCTTGTGGCCTTATCGGCAGGGCCGTCGGAACGGTCCTTTTGCTGCACGCTTCGCCGTGCCTTCGCCGTGCCTCCGCCGTGCTCCTGCCGTGCCCCCGCCGTGCCTCCGCCCGCCGCGCCTCGACTGCTGCGGTGCCTCCTGCTTCGCAGGCGGGTCGGATGCGGCGCGGCAGCACGCTGCGGGTAAAATTACATGCGGAGCGGGGTGAATAAATTTGCCGGATTCGGCTTTTTGCGTTATATTTGTTCCTATGGAAACCAAATTCATCGCTGGTCCCTGCGTGATTGAATCGGCCGAACTGCTCGACGCGGTAGCCGAACGCCTCGTTGCCATCAACCGGGCGCTGGGGACCGACATCATCTTCAAGGCCTCGTTCGACAAGGCCAACCGCACCTCCCTTTCGTCGTTTCGCGGCCCCGGCCTGGAGAAGGGGCTGCAGATGCTCGCCGACGTGCGTGCGAAGTGGGGCCTGCGCCTGCTGACCGACATCCACGAGGCGTGGCAGGCGGCTCCCGTGGGCGAGGTGGTCGACGTGATTCAGATTCCGGCCTTCCTCTGCCGCCAGACCGACCTGCTGGTCGCCGCCGCGCGCACGGGCCGGATTGTCAACATCAAGAAGGCGCAGTTCCTCTCGGGTGCCGACATGCGCTACCCCTACGAGAAGGCCTTCGAGTCGGGCGCCCGCGAAATCTGGCTCACGGAGCGGGGCAACATCTACGGCTACAACAACCTGGTGGTCGACTTCCGCAACATCGCCGACATGCTGCACATTGCGCGCACGGTGGTCATGGACTGCACGCACTCGGTGCAGCGCCCCGGAGCGGCGGGCGGCAAGACGGGCGGAAACCGCGAGTTCGTCCCCGCCATGGCGCTGGCGGCCAAGGCCTTCGGTGCCAACGGCTACTTCTTCGAGGTGCATCCAGACCCCGACCGGGCCAAGAGCGACGGCCCCAACATGCTGCCGCTCGGCGAACTGGAGAACGTAATCAAATCTTTGCTGTAAACATGACGGACAACAACAAGTCCCAGATTCTGGAGGTGGCCCGCCGGGCCCTGCATACCGAAATGCTGGCACTCGGCCACCTCGAACAGTCGCTGGGCGACAGCTTCGTGCAGGCCGTGGAGGCGATTCTCGCCAGCCGGGGCAAATGCATCGTGACGGGTATGGGCAAATCGGGCCTCGTGGGGCGCAAAATCGCCGCCACGCTCGCCTCGACCGGTACGCCGAGCTTCTTCCTCCACCCCGGAGAGGCCTTCCACGGCGATTTGGGCATGATTTCGAAGGAGGACATCATTCTGGCGCTCTCCTATTCGGGCGAGACGGACGAAATCCTCAAGATTGTCCCCTTCATCCACACCAACGGCAATACGCTCATCTCGATGACGGGCAACGCCGAATCGACGCTGGCCAAGAATTCGGACATTCACCTCGACGTGCGGGTCGAGGAGGAGGCCTGCATCCTCCACCTGGCCCCCACCACCTCGACCACGGCCCAGATAGCCATGGGTGACGCGTTGGCCGTCTCGCTGATGAAGCTGCGCGGCTTCACGAGCATCGACTTCGCGCGGCTGCATCCGGGCGGAAGCCTTGGCCGTCGCCTGCTGATGACCGTCGGCAACGTGATGCGTTCGCACGACCTGCCCATCGTGGGGCCCGACTGCTCGGCCACCGAGATGATTCACACCATCAGCAAGGGCGGTTTGGGACTCATCATCATCTGCGAGGGCGACCGCGTTGAGGGCATCGTGACCGACGGCGACGTGCGCCGCACGATGGAGCGCCGCCGGGCCGACTTCTTCAACATCCGCGCGGCGGACATCGCCACGCCCAACCCCAAGAGCATCTGCGCCGATGCGAAGCTCATCGAGGCAGAGAAGATGATGACGCGCAACAAGATTACCTCGCTGCTGGTCAACGACGAGGCCGGCAAGCTGGTGGGCGTCATCCAGATTTACGACATCAAGCTCTGACGGCGGTCGAACGCGCCGCAACGCCTTGCAGGCGACCTTCGGATTGTGCACCCGAAGGCCGCCTGCATTGCGGAGAGCCCGGATGCGGGGCCGCCCCATCGACCTTTTCAGCACGCTTCCGGCCGCTCCTTGAGTCGGCTCCGCCAAACCTCGAAACCCGTAACTGCAACACCATGAAAAGAGTCATATCCCTTTTGCTTCCGCTGGCGGCGGCACTGCTCCTTGCCGCCTGCTCTTCGGATACCACGCTCCGCTCGCCCGACGGGCGCTATGAACTCCGTTTTGCGCTCGATGCCCGCGGGGGCATGAGCTACACGCTGCTTGCCGACGGTGAGGAGCTGTTGCTTTCCTCGGCCCTCGGCTTCGGGAGCCGCGAGGCAGTGCTCGATTCGGGCTTCCGCATCCGCGGCGTCGAGCGCCGCACCATCGACGAGCAGTGGAGCCAGCCCTGGGGCGAGAACAAGCAGATGCGCAACCACTGCAACGAGATGGCCGTCCGCCTGTCGAACGACACCGGCACGCGGCTCACGATGCGCTTCCGCCTCTTCGACGACGGCGTCGGCTTCCGCTACGAATACGAGGTCCCCGGTGCCGATTCGCTCACCATTACCGACGAGCGGACCGAGTTCCGCTTTGCCGCCGACGGCGACTCGTGGACCATACCGGCCAACTTCGAGACCTACGAACTGCTCTACCGCCATCTGCCGCTCAGCGGGCTGACCGATGCCAATACGCCGGCCACCTTCCACGTGGGGCGGCACTACGGCAGCATCCACGAGGCGGCGCTCTACGACTTCCCCGAGATGACGCTGCTGCGCACCTCGCCGCTCTGCTTCAAGTCGGAGCTGGCGCCTCTTCCCGACGGCACGAAGGCCCGCACGGCGGGCAGCTTCACGACGGCGTGGCGTACGGTGCAGCTGGCCGACGAGGCGGTGGGGCTGATTAATTCGGGGCTGATTCTCAACCTGAACGAACCCTGCAAAATCGAGGACACGAGCTGGATTCGTCCGATGAAGTACGTCGGCGTCTGGTGGGGCATGCACCTCGGTGTCGAGAGCTGGACGATGGACGAGCGCCACGGCGCCACGACCGAGAATGCCAAGCGCTACATCGACTTCGCCGCGGCGAACAACATCCAGGGGGTGCTGTTCGAGGGGTGGAACGAAGGCTGGGAGAGCTGGGGCGGCCGCCAGTCGTTTGACTTCACGCGGCCCTATGCCGACTTCGACATGGATGAGGTGGCGCGCTATGCCGCCGAGCGGGGCATCGAAATCATCGGCCACCACGAGACGGGCGGCAACATCCCCAACTACGAGCGGCAGCTCGAACAGGCGATGGCCTGGTATACGGACCACGGGGTGCACAACCTCAAGACGGGCTACGCCGGCGGTTTCCCCGACGGCTACTTCCACCACAGCCAGTACGGCGTGCGCCACTACCAGCAGGTGGTTGAGACGGCGGCGCGCTACCGCATGACGGTCAACGCTCACGAGCCCATCAAGGATTGCGGCATCCGCCGTACGTGGCCCAACATGATGTCGCGCGAGGGGGCCCGCGGCATGGAGTGGAACGCCTGGAGCGACGGCAATCCCCCTTCGCATACGGTGATGCTTCCCTTCACGCGCCTGCTGGGTGGCCCGATGGACTACACGCCCGGCACGTTCGACATCCTCTTCGAAAATACGCGCAACTCGCCCCGCCGCCGTAAGTGGAACGACCTGGACCAGGGGACGAGCCGCGTCAATACGACCCTCGCCAAGCAGATTGCCAACTGGGTGATTCTCTATTCGCCCGTGCAGATGGCCTCCGACATGATTGAGCACTACGAGGGGCACCCCGCCTTCCAGTTCTTCCGCGATTTTGACGCCGACTGCGACTGGTCGCGTGCTCTGGCCGGCGAACCGGGCGAGTTCGTGGCGGTGGTGCGCCGTGCGGGCGACCGCTACTTCCTCGGTGCTGCGACCAACGAGCAGGCGCGGACGCTGACCCTTCCGCTCGATTTCCTCGAGGCGGGTCGCCGCTACCGCGCCACCATCTACGCCGACGGTGCCGATGCCGACTGGCAGAGCAACCCCACGTCGTACACCATCTCGGAGCGTGAGGTGACGGCAGCCGACTCGCTCGAGGTGCGCATGGCGCCGGGCGGCGGTCAGGCCGTAACCCTTATCCCGATGTAGTCGGGAGATTTGCCTTTGCGTCGTATCGGCCGGCTGCGATGACCCGGCTGCGATGACCCGGCTGCGATGTCCAGTTGCGATACCTTCCGGGTGGCTGAATGAAGAGGTCCCCGCTGCTGCGCAAAGATGCAGCAGCGGGGACCTCTCATATATACGAGCGAGGGGACGGGCTAATCCTCCTCGTCGAGTGTGAAGAGCTCCTCGACCCGCTTTCGGAACTGGCGGGCGAGCTTGAGGGCCAGCAGCGTCGAGGGGATGAACTTCCCGCTCTCGATGGCATTCACCGTCTGGCGGCTTACGCCCACTGCATCGGCCAGCTGTTGTTGGGTCATGCGCACCTCGGCGCGTGCCACACGGATGCTATTCTTCATGTCGGCCCTCCTGTCTGAACCTCCACAGCAGCAGCTGCTCGATGATGAGAAAGAGTACGGGCAGCAGGCAGAGGTTGAAAATCATGAAGTAGAGAAATTCGAAGTCGTAGAGCACGAGGGCGGTTATCAGCGTGAGGCCGAAGGTTGCGTAGAGCGCCCCCAGCAGCGCGTTGAGGCGGATGCGGGCGATGCACTCGTCCTCGATGCGCTCGCGCGAACATGTGATGAAGAGCACTCCGAGCAGAATGCCGAACAGTACGATGTTGTTGCACAGATGGTCGAGCAACTCTCCCCGCGCAACCGCTTCGGGCAGCAGGTACGAAGGGACGCCGTTGAATCCGTCGATTGCCATCAGCAGCCCGAAGAGGGCCGTCGGGATGAAAAGCACCCATCCGATTCTCTTGAACCAATGGGGCAGCAGAAGTGTTTTGTCCATGGTTGTCCTTTTTTGTCGGTGTCGGCAGACCGGCGGAGGTGCGCACTGCTCCCGTCTGCTGCTGCAAATGTAAAGTATATTTTACATTTTAGCAAGTATGCGCGACAAAAAATGCTTGTCGGATGGGAAATGCCTCTTTCGCGGAGCAATACTCCGCAATGGGAGGCGGGGCGGAGGCTGCAGCCGTTAGAGTCGGGCAATCAGTTCGTCGACCTGCTGCTCCCCGGTGGCCCAGCTGGTGACGAAGCGGACGACGGACTCCTCCTTGCCGCGGGCACCCCACAGCTCGAAGGTCGCGTATTGGCTCAGACGGTCGATTTCGCTGTTGGACAGCACGAAGAAGAGCTGGTTGGTCGGCGAGTCGATGTAGGGGCGATACCCCTTCCGGAGCAGCGCCTCCCTGAGGCGTTGGGCCGTCGTGATGGCCTGCCGCGCGATACGCAGATAGAGTCCGTCGGTGAAGGGCGTCTCGAACTGGAGGCCCAGCAGCCGCCCCTTGGCCAGCAGGGCGCCGTGCTGCTTGACGAGGGTGAAGAAGTGGGGCAGCAGTCCCGGGTGGGCTACGACCGCCTCGCCGAAGAGCAGGCCGGTCTTCGTGCCGCCGATGTAGAAGACGTCGCACAGCCGGGCGATGTCGTGCAGCGAGAGCGTGTTCTCCTCCGCAGCCAGGGCGTAGGAGAGTCGGGCGCCGTCCATGTAGAGCGGAATCGCGTGCCGGCGGCAGACCTCGTGCAGCGCCTCCAGTTCCGTGAGGGTGTAGAGCGTGCCGAGTTCCGTGGGGTGCGAGATGTAGAGCATCCCGGGGGCCACCATGTGCTCGCAGGTCTCGTCGCGGTAGAAGTCGTCGATGTAGCGCTCCACCTCCTCGACCCGCACCTTGCCCTCGTGTTCGGGCAGCGTGAGCACCTTGTGGCCCGCCGCCTCGATGGCACCCGCCTCGTGGACGTTGATGTGACCCGTCGTAGCGGCCAGCACCCCTTCGTGACGGCGCAGCAGGCCGTCGATGACCGTGGCGTTGGTCTGCGTGCCGCCCACCAGCAGGTAGACCTCGGCATCGGGAGCGCCGCATGCCCGGCGGATGAGTTCGCGGGCGTGGGCCGTGTGGGGGTCGAGCCCGTATCCCGGGCTCTGTTCCAGGTTGGTCTCGACCAGACGGCGCATCACCTCGGGATGGGCCCCCTCCATGTAGTCGCAATCGAAATGGAGCATCGTGCAGCGTTTTTTAATTGGATGGAATCAGCTTCGTACGTAGTGGGGCATCTTGTCGGGCAGTTCGAGCGAGAACTCGACCAGTCCGCCGATGACCCCCTTGCGGCGCCACGCGGTCTGGTAAATCAGCTTGTGTACGCCGCGCTTCTCGATGGTGTAGACGTTGCGGCCCCCCTCGGCGATGAGGCGGGCGATGATGGCGCGCGAGCGTTCGTTGTGGCAGGGGAGCATCGACCGTCCACGCACGTCGCCGTTGACGGCTATCGAGCGTTCGTTCTGGTAGAGCACGACCCCTTCGGTGTCGCAGAGCGTGACGGCGCAGTCCAGCTCGTCGCTCCACGACGGGGCGTTGAATTCGGGTTCCATGATGTTATGGGTTGTTGGTTCCTGTTTGCTTTGCACTCCGGCGCCGGGGCCGGTTTCGAGGCCGGTTTGGTGCCGGTTCTGTTCCGATGCCGGTTTCTGTTCCTGTTCAGGTGCCGGTTTTGGTGACGGGTCCGGATCGGCGCCGCCCGCAGCCTCTTTGCAACCTTCCCGCTGCTTCGCCTCGCCCGGCAGGCGGGCCGTGGGGGCTACTGCTGAATCTTGACCAGCTGCTCGCGGTAGGCGTTCAGAATCCGCGACTTGGAGATGAAGCCCAGATAGTGGCCCTGCTTGTCCACCACGGGCAGCATCCACGTGTGCTTGTCCTCGAACTTCTGGAGCACGCTCTGGATGGCCTCATGCTCCATGATGCGGTCGGGCGGGTCAATCATGTAGTGCGAGATGAGCGTGCCGTACTTCTCGCGCTTGAACATGTCCTCGCGCAGGTCGTCCAGCTGGACGATGCCCTGTAGCCGGCCGAAGTTGTCGATGACGGGGAAGATGTTGCGCCGCGCCGTCGAGATGATGTGGACGATGTCGCCCAGCGTGTAGTTCTCCTTGATGCGGTAGAAGTCGGTCTCCATCAACTCGTCGAGCTTCAGGAAGACGAAGACCGACTGGTCCTTGTCGTGGGTGAGCAGCTCGCCGCGCTGGCGCAGCTGCTTGGTGTAGATGGAGTCGGGGTCGAGGTAGTAATCCACCGCGAAGGAGATGCAGGCCGTAATCATCAGCGGGATGAAGAGCCCGTAGCCGTTCGACAGCTCAGCGATGAGGAAGATGGAGGTGAGCGGCGCCTTCATCACGCCGGCCATCACGCCGGCCATGCCCACGAGCGTGAACGAGACGAGTGAGACCTGCCAGTCGAAGAGCAGGTTGCAGAGCAGTGCGAGCAGCGCCCCCGTGAAGGCGCCGACGAAGAGCGATGGGGCGAAGGTTCCGCCCACGCCGCCTGCGGCGTTGGTCGAGGCCATGGCGATGACCTTGAAGAACATCGTGGCGGCGACGAAGAGCAGCACCACCCAGTCAATGTCGCGGAAACGGTAGAAGAACGAGTTGTCGAAGAGCGCCTGCGCGTTGCCGTGCATGAGCGAGGTGAAGCCCTCGTAGCCTTCGCCGTAGAGGGGCGGGAAGATGAAAATCAGGATGCCGAGCACGGCGCCGCCCAGTATCCAGCGCTTGTACTGCCGGTCGATGCGCTTGAAGATGTTGCCCACGCGGGTGTTCATCGTGGTGAAGTACCACGCCATCAGTCCGCAGCAGACCCCCAGCAGGATGAAGAGCGGAATCTGCCACAGCTCGAAGGCGTCGGCCGGCTGCAGCGTGACGGCCAGAATGGGGTCGAAGCCCCGCAGCATGAAGGCGAAGGTGGTGGCCGTGATGGAGGCAATCAGCAGCGGAATGACCGAGCCGGCGGTGATGTCGAGCATCAGAATCTCGAGCACGAAGACCACGCCCGTGATGGGGGCCTTGAAGATGGCGGCCAGCGCTGCGCCGGCGCCGCAGCAGAGCAGCAGCGTCGTATGCTTGTAGTTGAGGCGGGCGAGGCGTCCGACGTTCGAGCCGATGGCGGCACCCGTCAGCACGATGGGGGCCTCGGGACCCACCGAACCGCCGAATCCGATGGTCGTGGCGCCGCCGACGACCGACGTCCAGCAGTTGTGGGCGGCGATGCGCGAATTGCGGCGCGACATGGCATAGAGTACGCGCGTGACCCCTTCGGAGATGTTGTCGCGGACGATGTACTTGACGAAGAGCGACGCCAGCACGATGCCCACCACCGGGTAGACCAGGAAGAGGAAGTGGGCGCTGTCGACCGGGAACCACTGCGTCAGTCCGTTCTTGATGGCGTAGAGCAGAATCTCGAAGAGGTAGGTGCCCACGCCGGCCAGCGCACCCACGATGACGGCCAGAAGCATCAGCATCTGGCGGTCGTTCAGCCGCTTGGTGAGCTTCAGGAAGAGCAGGTAGATGCGTTCCGGGCGGATTCTCTTCATGACCTTCGGTATTGTGCCATCGGGCGGCCGCTATGCGTGGTGGCTGTAGTGACGGGCCTGAGCCTCGATGAGCTCCTTGTCGTCGAAGTAGTTGATGCGCATGGCGTTGCGCACGTCGTGGAGCGTCTGGGCGGCCACCTTGCGGGCCGATTTCGAACCGGCCCGCAGCATCTCGTATACGTCGCTGATGTGCTCCTCGAAGTAGGCCCGGCGTTCGCGAATCGGCTCGAGCGTCTCGTTGAGTATTGCGATGAGGAACTTCTTGACCTTCACGTCGCCCAGGCCGCCGCGGCGGTAGTGGGCCTTCAGCTCGTCGAGCGACTGGTAGTCGGGCAGGTACTTGGCGAAGTGCTCCGGACAGCAGAAGGCGTCGAGGTAGGTGAAGACGGTGTTGCCCTCGACTTTGCCCGGGTCGTCGATGCGCAGATGGTCGGGGTCGGTATACATGCCCATCACCTTCTTGCGCAGCTCCTCGGCCGAATCCGAGAGGTAGATGCAGTTGCCCAGCGACTTGGACATCTTGGCCTTGCCGTCGGTGCCCGGAAGCCGCATGCAGACGGCATTTTCGGGGAGCAGAATCTCCGGCTCGACGAGCGTCGGACCGTAGACCGCATTGAACTTGTGGACGATTTCGCGCGTCTGCTCAATCATCGGCTCCTGGTCCTGTCCGGCCGGCACGGTGGTGGCGCGGAAGGCCGTGATGTCCGAGGCCTGGCTGATGGGGTAGGTGAAGAAGCCCACGGGAATGCCCTGGCGCTGCGGACCCTCCTCCTCGGCGTTGGCATCCGAGAAGCCGCGGAGCTGGATTTCGGCCTTCACCGTCGGGTTGCGCTGCAGACGGGCCACGGTGACCAGGTTCATGTAGTAGAAGGCCAGCTCGCACAGCTCGGGAATCTGCGACTGGATGAAGATGGTGGTGCGCTCGGGGTCGAGGCCGCACGAGAGGTAGTCGAGCGCCACCTCGATGATGTTCTGGCGCACCTTTTCGGGGTTGTCGGCGTTGTCGGTGAGCGCCTGCGCGTCGGCAATCATGACGAAGACGCGCTCGTATTCGCCCGAATTCTGCAGCTCGACGCGGCGGCGCAGCGAGCCTACGTAGTGTCCCAAGTGAAGTTTTCCGGTGGGGCGGTCCCCCGTGAGTATGATTTTTCCCATATCTGTTGTTTTCCGGCGGGTGTGGTGTTTCGTTCTTCCTTACTGAAGGGGTTGTTGCGGAGCGTCCTGCCGCGGGTGTGCACACGGCGCACTCCGCACGTTCCCCGTCACCCGCATCCGGGGGCGGCGCTCGCTGCCGCGGCGGCTCACGGTGAAGCCGTTCGCGGCATTTGTGCGGCGTTTCCTTCGGCTGGTACGGCCGCTTTTACGGGCAAAAATACGAAAATCCCGATGCGGGGCGCAAAAATTTGTGGAATATAGATTTTTTTTATATTTTCGTCTTCGCAAATAGAACCCCATTATGACAATCATTCAGCTCGAATACCTGTTGGCCGTGGCCAACTGCGGCAGCTTTTCGCTGGCGGCGGAGCACTGTTTCGTCACGCAGCCCTCGTTGAGCATGCAGGTCAAGTCGCTCGAGGAGGAGCTGGGCGTGGTGCTGCTCGACCGTTCGAAGAAACCCGTCATCCCGACCGAGGCGGGCGAGGTGGTGCTCGAACGGGCCCGCGAGACGCTGCGCGCCTACAACAACATCAAGGAGTCGGTGGCCGAGCTGAAGGGCGAGACGGCCGGGCGGCTGCGGCTGGGTGTCATCCCGACCATCGCCCCCTACCTGCTCCACAAGTTCATCCCCTCGTTCGTGCATGACTATCCGAAGGTTGAACTGGAGATTTCCGAGATGATTACGGCCGACATCGTCGAGGCGCTGCGGCGCGACCGCATCGACGCGGCGCTGGTGGCCAGCGGCACCTGTGGCGAGGGCATCCTCGAGCAGGAACTCTTCAACGACCGCTTCTTCGCCTACGTCTCGCCCGAGAATCCGCTCTACGAGCGTTCGAACATCCGCATCGAGGATATCGACCTGCGCGACCTGGTGATTCTGAGCGCCGGCAACTGCATGCGCGACCAGATTATCGAGCTCTGCCAGGCCAAGCGCAACATGCCGTCGCACTTCACCTTCGAGTCGGGCTCGCTCGACACGCTGATGCGTATTGTCGACTGCACCTCCTGCCTGACGATTATTCCCGAGATGGCCATCGAGTACATTCCGGCCGACCACCGCGACCGCCTCAAGATGCTGGCCAAGGGGGCCACGTCGCGCAAAATCGCCGTGGCCGTGCGGCGCACCTACGTCAAGAGTTCGATTATCAAGGCGCTGACACAGACCATTCTGGACAACGTCGGCAAGTCGTAGCCCCGCCGCTGCGCGGACCTTCCGGTCGGGCGCGGCATCCTGCTTCGGAGCGGATGCCGCGCCTGTTCGTGTTTGGGGGTCGGAGCTTCGCTTGGCCCCGCAGCCGCTCTGCCCCCCCTCCGGCCCTCCGGTGCAGCCTCTTCCCTCCTCCTGCCTCCGCCGAACACCCTCCGTTGCCCGATTTTGAGGCACGGATTGTGAATTTTGAATTCTTATTCCTATCTTTGCGAAGTTATAGACACCTATCATTTATTTATGGACAAACTGATTGAAACCATTGTCAGCGCAATCGAGGATAAGAAGGGCAAGAACATCGTCTCGTTGGACCTTTCGGGCTTCGACGGCGCCATCTGCTCGAAGTTCGTGGTCTGCAACGCCGACTCGACTACCCAGGTAGCGGCCATCGCCGCCGGTGTGGAGGAGAAGGTGCTTGAGAAGCTGGGCGAAAAGGTCTGGCGCGTCGAGGGACAGCAGAACGCCTTCTGGATTGCAATGGACTATGTCGACGTGGTGGTGCATATCTTCCAGACCGAGCTGCGCAGCTTCTACCGCCTGGAGGAGCTGTGGGCCGATGCGCCGATGACGCGTTATGAATACGAAGAGTAACGGAATTTTATGGCAAACGTACAGAACGGGAACAAACGCCCCAATATGAATATGCCCCGTCCCTCGTGGATGTGGATTTACGGAATCATCGCCGTGATGATTCTGGGATGGTACTTCCTCAACGGCGGAAGCGACGCTCCGCTGCCGAGCGACTGGACGGCCGTCGAAAAGATGGTCGAGCAGGGCGAGGTCGAGAAAATCCAGGTGGTGAACCGCGAGGAGGCCCAGGTCTTCCTCAAGAAGGAGGCCATCGAAAAGTACCGCAACGACGCGGAGCAGCCGCTCTACCGCCACATGCCCGAGCAGGGCATTCAGCTCATCTTCACCATCGGTTCGGTGGACTCCTTCCGTGAGGATTTGAAGGAGGTCGAGCAGCGCACCGGAACGGAGATTCCGGTCGTATACGAGACCCAGCGCAACAACTGGACCAACATTCTGGTGAACGTCCTTCCGTGGGTGCTTATCATCGGCGTGTGGATTTTCCTCATGCGTTCGATGGCTCGCGGAGGCGGCGGTGCCGGCGGCGGCATCATGAACGTCGGCAAGGCCAAGGCCCAAGTCTTCGACAAGGACAACGCCAAGCGCGTGACCTTCAAGGATGTGGCCGGTCTGGCCGAGGCGAAGGTCGAAATCATGGAAATCGTCGACTTCCTCAAGAAGGCCGACAAGTACCGCGAGCTGGGCGCCAAGATTCCGAAGGGAGCCCTTCTGGTAGGCCCTCCGGGAACGGGCAAGACGCTGCTGGCCAAGGCTGTGGCCGGCGAGGCCAACGTCCCCTTCCTCTCGATTTCGGGTTCGGACTTCGTCGAGATGTTCGTCGGCGTGGGTGCTTCGCGCGTGCGTGACCTCTTCGAGCAGGCCAAGCAGAAGGCCCCCTGCATCGTCTTCATCGACGAAATCGACGCCATCGGCCGGGCGCGCGGCAAGAATGCCGGCTTCTCGGGCAACGACGAGCGCGAGAATACGCTCAACCAGCTGCTGACCGAGATGGACGGCTTCCAGACCAACACGGGCGTCATCGTGCTGGCTGCCACCAACCGGGTCGACATTCTGGACAAGGCGCTGACGCGTGCCGGACGGTTCGACCGCCAGATTGAGGTGGGGCTGCCCGACGTCAACGAGCGCAAGGAGATTTTCGACGTCCACCTGCGTCCGCTCAAGCTTGACCCGCAGCTCGACCGCTCGTTCCTGGCGCGCCAGACTCCGGGCTTCTCGGGTGCCGACATTGCCAACGTCTGCAACGAGGCGGCGCTCATTGCCGCCCGTCACAACAAGAAGTTCGTCACGCGCGAGGATTTCCTCGCCGCCATCGACCGCATCGTCGGCGGACTCGAAAAGCCCAACATGCCGATGACGCCCGAGGAGCGGCGCATCACGGCCATCCACGAGGCGGGCCACGCCGTGGTGATGTGGTCGCTGCCCGAGTGCGACCCCGTGCTCAAGGTGACCGTCGTGCCGCGCGGCCGCAGCCTCGGTGCCACCTGGTCGTCGCCCGACGAGGACCGCATCCACGTAACCGACGAGGCGCTCGAGGAGCAGCTGGCCGGCCTGCTCGGCGGCCGCATTGCCGAGGAGGTGAACTACCACACACTCGGTGTCGGTGCGCTGAGCGACCTGGAGCGTGCGACCAAGACGGCTTACGCCATGGTGACCTACTATGGCATGAGCAAGAAAATCGGCCCGTTGAGCTACTACGATTCGACCGGTACGCGCGATACCTTTACCAAACCTTTCAGCGAGCAGACGGCCCACGACATCGACGTTGAGGTGCGCCGCTTCGTCGAGGAGGCCTATGCCCGTGCCCGCGCCATCATCGAGGCGAAGAACGCCCAAATCAACGCCATCGCCGACCTGCTGCTCGAGAAGGAGACCATCTACAGCGAGGACCTCGAGCAGATTCTGGGTCCCGCTGCCCAGCAGCCCCGCAACACCGCTGCGAAGGGCGGCGATGCAGCGAAGGGCGATGCTGCCGATGCCCGTCCGGCCGACGGCACGGCCGCTGCCTCCGATACGGAGCAGGCCGACGCCTCCGACGCAAAGAACGGCGCGCCGGCCGCATCCGGTGCAACCGAACCTGACGAACCCAAGAGAGAGAATACCCCCGAACCCACCTCGGAACACTAACCTAAAAACGGACACGGAATGGGAGAAACGATGAAGAACCTCGTGGTGCGGACGGTGAGCGGACTGGTGCTGGCCGTCGTGATGCTCGTCTGCATCCTCTATTCGCAGTGGAGCTTCGGCGCACTGCTTCTTGTGCTGCTTGTGGGCGGCATGGTCGAATTCTACGGGCTGGCCCGCCGCCACGGCAACCAGCCGCTGGAGGTGGTCGGCATCGTGGCGGGCGTGGTGCTCTTCGGCCTGAGCTTTGCCATTACGGTCGGCGGCACGCACTCCGAACAGCTGACCGGCATCGGTGTGGTCTTTCTGCTGCTGCTCCTGCCGCTCATGTTCATTTGCGAGCTCTACCGCCGTCAGGCGAACCCGATTGCCGACATCGGTGCGACGCTCGCCGGGCTCTTCTACGTCGCCTTCCCGCTGGCGCTCATGTGCCACATCCCGACGATGTGGGGCGAGCGCCAACCGGTTCTGATGGTCTACTACCTCTTCATGATTTGGGCCAACGACGTCTTCGCCTACCTGGTGGGGATGGCCGTCGGCCGCAACCCGCTCTTCGAGCGCCTCTCGCCCAAGAAGACCTGGGAGGGTTTCTTCGGCGGACTGGTGGGCGCCGTGCTGGTCGGGGTTATCGGAAGCTGGCAGGTGGGTGACTCTCTGGCCGCATGGATTGGCTTTGCGCTGGTGGCTGCCGTGACGGGTGTGCTGGGCGACCTGGTCGAGTCGATGTTCAAGCGGGCAGCCGGCGTGAAGGACTCGGGCAGCATCATCCCCGGCCATGGCGGACTGCTCGACCGCTTCGATGCGATGCTGCTCTCGGCGCCCTTCGTGACGGTCTACCTCTATTATGTCATGTAACAAGCGTTTTACCCTCTAATACGATTCGAAGATGAGAATCAACAAGGAAGGATACAGAATCATCTGCTTTTCGGGCGTCTTCTGCCTGCTGCTGTGGTGGCTGATTTACCATCTGCTCGTCAACCATGCCAACATCAGCGTCATGTGGCTGTGCGCCGTCCTGCTGCTGCTGTTCTGGTTTTTCATCGTGGCCTTCTTCCGTGAGCCGCGCCGCGTGCGCATCCACGATGCGGACCTGGTCTTCGCGCCGTGCGACGGCCGTGTGGTGGTGACCGAGGTGGTCTGCGAGGAGGAGCACCTCCACCGCGAGATGCTGCAGATTTCGATTTTCATGTCGATTACCAACGTCCACATGAACTGGGTTCCCGTGGGCGGTGTGGTCGAATACTTCAAATACCACCCGGGCCGCTTCCTGGTGGCGTGGCACCCAAAGTCCTCGACCGAGAACGAGCGGACGACGACCGTCGTAAGGATGGATTCGGGCCATCAGGTCCTCTTCCGCCAGATTGCGGGGCTCATTGCACGCCGCATCGTCTCCTACATGAAACCCGGTGAGCGGGTCGAGCAGAACAGCGTGGCGGGCTTCATCAAGTTCGGCTCGCGCGTCGACGTGCTCGTGCCGAAGGATAGCGAGCTGCTCGTCGAAATCGGCGACCCGGTCGTTGGTTCGCAGACGCCCATTGCCCGGCTGAAGTCCCACATTGAAATTGAATAATAAGGATTAAAGGAGCTCCGAAAGAGCAACGCACGATGGCAATTACCCCTCAGACCGTTCTTCGTTTCGTGGCCGGCGCCGCCATTACGGCAGCCGTCCTCTTTCTGGTGTGGTATTTCAGCTCCATCGTCGTCTATATCCTGGTCTCGGCCGTGCTGGCCGTCATGGGTAATCCGCTGGTGAAGCTGCTCTCGGGCATCCGTATCCGCGGCTGGCGTGTGCCGCGCTGGCTGGCGGCCTTCACAACGCTGGTGGTCATCTGGGTCGTGCTGGCGGTGCTCTGCACGCTCTTCGTGCCGCTGTTCTTCAACAAGGTGCAGCAGCTGGCAAGTCTCGACTTCACGGCCGTCATGAACTCCATCTCGGAACCCGTTTCGCGCATTCAGTACTACCTTGATGAGCTCTTTGCGCTGCCCGAGAGCACCTTCTCGCTCTCCGAAGCGCTCAGCTCGGGGCTGTGTTCGATGGTCAATTTCGGGTCGCTCAACACGCTCGTCTCGTCGCTCTTCAACGTCGTGCTCTCGTCGGTGGTGGCGATATTCTCGATTTCGTTCATCACCTTCTTCTTCCTCAAGGAGGAGGGGCTCTTCTATGCGATGGTTTCGGCGGTCTTTCCCGAACGTTACCACGAAAACATCACCCGGGCACTCGACTCGATTACGGTGCTGCTGTCCCGCTACTTCACGGGCATCCTCACGGAGAGCCTGCTGTTGATGATTGCCGTCTCGCTGGTGATGATGGCTTTCGGCATGCATACGGTCGACGCCTGCTTCATCGGACTGGTTATGGGTGTGATGAACGTCGTGCCCTATGCCGGCCCGCTCATCGGCGGGGTGATGTCAGTCTGCATCGGTGTGATGACCCCCATCGAGGGGACAACCGTCGGCCATACGGTGCTGGTGATTGTCGCCTCGCTGCTGGTGCTCAAGGGGCTCGACGACTTCGTCCTGCAGCCGACGCTCTATTCGGAGCGGGTCAAGGCGCATCCGCTCGAGGTCTTCATCGTGATTCTCATCGCCGGCTCGGTAGCCGGAATCCTCGGCATGCTGCTGGCGATTCCCTCCTATACGGTGCTGCGTGTCTTCGCCAAGGAGTTCTTCTCGCAGTTCAGCCTGGTGCGCAAACTGACCCGAAAGATATGACGGAGCCTGTGGTGATTGAAGGGACGGTGGTGCACGGCCGCCAGTTGGGGCGCAGGCTTGGCTTTCCGACCGCCAACCTTGCGGTGCCCGATGCGTTGGAGGCCCGGGACGGGGTCTACCTCTCGGAGGCCGAGGTCGACGGGCAGCTCTACGGCGCCATGTCGAACCTGGGGCGCAACCCCTCGGTCGGCGGCACGGAGCGTCGACTGGAGAGCTACCTCTTCGGATTCGAGGGCGAGCTCTACGGCCGGCAGCTGCGGATTCGGCTGCTGCGCCGGCTGCGTGAAGAGCGCAAGTTTGCCTCGGTCGAGGAGCTGCAGCGCCAGATTGAGGCCGACCGCCGCGAGGCCGAAGCCTTCTTCGCCGCACGGAAGGCGGAGCGGTGAGCAGCAGGAGCGGCAGGGTAGTGAGCGGCTGGACGAGCGGCCGGGCAGTGAGCGGCGGAGCGAGAATGGCAGGAGCGTGGGCCGCAGTTGAGAACGGCGGAGCGTCGGGTGTGGAGTCCGGTCGATATCGCTGAAAAAAGAGCTATTGGCATATTCAATGCGTATTCAACATCATAAAGTATAAACCGATTAGTTATGTTTCTGGATTTGAGCATTCCCTACAAGGTGGCCGACATGTCGCTGGCCGAGTGGGGACGTAAGGAGATTGAGGTTTCGGAACACGAGATGCCCGGTCTGATGGCCGTGCGTCGCAAATACGGCCCGCTGAAGCCCCTCAAGGGGGTTCGTGTGATGGGTTCGCTGCACATGACCATCCAGACGGCGATTCTCATCGAGACGCTCGTCGAGCTGGGTGCCGACGTGCGCTGGTGCTCGTGCAACATCTTCTCTACGCAGGACCACGCCGCTGCGGCCATCGCTGCGGCCGGTGTTCCGGTCTTCGCCTGGAAGGGCGAGACGCTGCCCGAGTACTGGTGGTGCACGGCCATGGCGCTCTCGTTCCCCGGCGGCAAGGGCCCGCAGCTCGTCGTCGATGACGGCGGCGATGCGACGCTGCTGATTCACAAGGGCTTCAAGGCCGAGAACGACGCCTCGTCGCTCGACTACGAGCCTTCCTCCTACGAGGAGGAGGTCATCCTCGGCACGCTGAAGCAGATTCTCGCCGAGGACGGCGACAAATGGCATCGCACGGTGGCCGAATGGAAGGGTGTGAGCGAGGAGACCACCACCGGCGTACACCGCCTCTACCAGATGCAGGCTGCCGGCGAGCTGCTCGTGCCGGCCATCAACGTCAACGACTCCTGCACCAAGTCGAAGTTCGACAACCTCTACGGCTGCCGCGAATCGCTGGCCGACGGCATCAAGCGCGCCACTGACGTGATGATTGCCGGCAAGGTGGTCGTTGTCTGCGGCTACGGCGACGTAGGCAAGGGATGCGCCAAGTCGATGCGTTCGTACGGCGCCCGGGTGATTGTGACCGAAATCGACCCGATTTGCGCGCTGCAGGCCGCCATGGAGGGCTTCGAGGTGAAGACCGTCGAGAGCGCTCTGGCCGAAGGCAACATCTATGTGACCTGCACGGGCAACTGCGACATCATCACGCTCGAGCACATGGAGCGGATGCGGGACCAGGCCATCGTCTGCAACATCGGTCACTTCGACAACGAAATCCAGATGGCCCGTCTCGAGAAGTCCAACGCCGTGAAGACCACCATCAAGCCGCAGGTCGACATGTACACCTTCCCCGACGGACACTCGATTTTCATTCTGGCCGAGGGCCGTCTGGTAAACCTGGGCTGCGCTACGGGACACCCCTCGTTCGTCATGTCGAACTCCTTCACCAACCAGTGCCTGGCCCAGATGGAGCTCTGGCAGAAGAAGCTCGAGGTAGGGGTTTACCGCCTGCCGAAGCACCTCGACGAGGAGGTTGCCCGCCTGCACCTCGACAACCTTGGGGTCGAGCTGACGCACCTGACGCAGAAGCAGGCCGACTACATCGGCGTGCCGGTCGAGGGTCCCTACAAGGCCGACCACTACCGCTATTGACGCCAGCATCCGGCTGCGGCCGACGGCTTCCCGCGTGGGAGGCAGTTGCCGCCGGTCTGACCGTAACGAAGCGGACTTTTCCTGATGGAAAGGTCCGCTTCGTTCTTTTTTGCAGTCAGGGAGCAGAGGAGTTTGCTGCGGCGACCGGCTGCTGAGGAGCCACGAAAAACGGCAGCCCGTTGGGGCTGCCGTTGTCGTGCATGAATGCCGGAGGCATCAATAGCCGAAGATTTCCTCCTGCGAAACGGTCTTGATGGGACCGAGCGTCTTGAGGTAGTTCAGGTCGAGGTTCTTGATGTCGCCCAGAATGCCGTAGGTGTAGTGACGGTCCTTGACCCACTTCTGCTGCGTGGCCTTCACGTCGTCGAGCGTCATGTTCTGCACGCGCTCGAAAATCTGACGGTCGCGGTCCTCCGAGAGGCCGAGACGGCGCAGTGCGATGTAGGAGCTCAGCACGTCGATTCCCGTGGTGCGTTCGGTGCGCAGGCGGCTCAGCACGGCCTCCTTGGCGATGCCGAAGGCAGCCTCCGATTCGGGCATCTGGTTGATGATTTCGTCGAATGCCTCGATGGCGGTCTGCATCTTGTCGTTCTGCGTGGCGATGAAGGCGATGTAGTTGTAGCTGTCGTCGGCATATGCGGGGGTGCCCAGCCATGCCTGTGCCGTGTAGGCCAGACCGCGTGCCTCGCGCATCTCCTGGAAGCAAATCGAGTTCATGCTGCCGCCGAAGTACTCGTTGTAGAGCGTGATTTCGGGGTCGTTCTTCACATCGAAGGCCTCGCCGCGGTTCGAGTACTGCAGGTAGTAGAGCTGGTTGGCGTCGTACTGGGCCAGGATGACGCTGCTCTCATCCGTGCGCAGCGGCTTCGGGTGCGACAGTTCGAGCGGCGTGAGCTCCGCAGCAGCCTTGTGCTTCTCGGCAATGACCGTCTTCACGGCCTCCTGCTCCATGGGACCGTAGTAGAGCACCTCGTGCTGCTTGCCCATGAGCTCCTGAACCGCCGCGATGAGGCTCTTCGAGTCGAGCGACTTCAGCGCGTCGTTCGTCAGGGTCGACTTGCGGATGAACTCCTCGCCGTAGCGCATGTAACGCTGCAGGGCGCCGAAATTCTGCCCCTGGTTGAGCTTCGAGTCGGCGCGCGACTTGAGGAGGTCCTGCTTCAGGTTCTCGAGGATGGCGTCGTTGGCCACCGCTCCGGCAATCAGCCCCTCGACAATCTCCATGGCGCGGGGCATGTTCTCGCTCAGACCCGTAATCGTGATGGTGCTCTGGTTGTTGCCGGCGCCCATGTAGAAGGAGCAGGCGATGTCGTACATCTCCGAGGCAATCTGCTCGGCGCTCATCGTGTCGGTGCCCAGGTAGCTCAGATAGGTGAATGCCGGGCCCAGCGCCGGGTTGTTCTCCGTGCCCGTGTCGAAGGTGTACAGTAGCGTGAAGATGTCGTTCAGCTCGTTCTTCTTGTAGAGCACGTGGATGCCGTCACGCACGTCGAACTGCGCCATATCCTTCTGATAGTCGACGAAGACGGGCTCGATGGGCTTTACCTTCGACTGCTGGATTTCCGTGAGGAAGGCGCTCTGCTTGTCGCGGTTGGTGACAATCGGGGTGATTTTCGGAGCGGCGATTTTCTGTACGCTCTTGTCCTCGCCCTCGCGCTTGAAGACGATGGCGTAGCTCTTCTCGCCGAGGTACTTGTTGGCCCAGTCGACGACGTCCTGCTTGGTGATTTTCGACATGCGGTCGAGCTGTGCGACCTCGTCGGCCCAGTTGGTGCCGGCGATGAACGACTGCACGTACATGTCGGCGCGCGAGTCGTTGTCCTCGTAGGCCCTCATCTGGTAGAGCTTGAAGTTGTTGATGGAGGCCTCGATGAGCTTCTCGTCGAAGTCGCCCGAGCGGAGCTTGGCCACCTCCGCAAGCAGCAGGTCGCGCACCTCCTCGAGCGTCTGGCCCGCCTTGGGGCTGCCGCCCACGAGGAACGTGCTGTAGTCGGGCTGGCCCGAGTAGCCGCCGTAGGCGCCGAGCACCTTCTGCTGCTGCGTGATGTCGAGGTCAATCAGACCTGCCTGGCCGTTGTAGAGAATGGCGCTGGCAATCTGTGCCACATCGTTCGGGTCGGTCGAGCCGCCCGGCAGACGCCATCCGAGCAGCACGTTGGCTGCCTCCAGACCGTATACCTCGCGTACGACGGGCTCGGTGATGGGCTCCTCGGGCTGGAACTGCAGTTTCGGCAGCTCGGGGTTGGGCTGCATGTCGCCGAAGTACTTCTTGATGACCGAGAGCATCTGCTCGGGGTCGAAGTCACCCGAGAGGCAGATGGCCATGTTGTTGGGCACGTAGTAGGTCTTGTGGTAGTTCCGCACGTTGGTAATCGAGGGGTTCTTCAGATGCTCCTGCGTACCGAGTACGGTCTGCGTGCCGTAGGGGTGGTGGGGGAAGAGTGCCGCGTCAAGCGCCTCCCATACCTTGCGCGCATCGCGCGTGAGCGACATGTTCTTCTCCTCGTAGATGGTCTCCAGCTCGGTGTGGAAGCCGCGGATGACGGGGTTGCGGAAGCGGTCGGCCTCAATCTTCGCCCAGTTCTCAATCTCGTTCGAGGGGATGTTCTCGACGTAGACGGTCATGTCCTGCGACGTGTAGGCGTTGGTGCCCGTGGCGCCGATGGCGGCCATCAGCTTGTCGTACTCGTTGGGAATGGCGATTTTCGATGCCTCGTAGCTGATTGAGTCGATGCGGTGGTAGATGGCTGCGCGCTCCTGTTCGTCGGTGGTCTTGCGGTAGACCTCGAAGAGCTGCTCGATTTCGTCGAGCATCGGCTTCTCGGCGGCGTAGTCCGAGGTGCCGTAGTTGGGCGTGCCCTTGAACATGAGGTGCTCGAAGTAGTGCGCCAGACCGGTGGTCTCGGCGGGGTCGTTCTTACCGCCCACGCGTACGGCGATGTAGGTCTGGATGCGCGGCGTTTCGCGGTTGACGCTCATGTAGACCTTCAGTCCGTTGTCGAGCGTGTAGATGCGGGTGCCCAGCGGGTCGCCGGCCACCGATTCGTACTTGTCTCCCGAACAAGCGGCTGCCAGCATCGCTGCGATGCAGACGGCCAGGAATCTGAGTTTTTTCATCTATGGTTTGGTTTAGAAAATGGAGGCGAACCACTCCCGCACGACCGGATAGGTGTCGGCGGAGATATGCACGAACATGCCCACGGCGGCAATGAGCTTGAGCCCCGTGCCGACGATGAACGAAAGGAACGAGCCGAAGCCGACGAGGAAGGCCTTTGAAATATCCTCCCGGTTGTGGCACAGCTCGCCGATGACGGCACCGACGAAGGGCCCCAGCAGGATGCCCAGCGGCGGGATGAAGAAGAAGCCGACGACGGTGCCGATGGTGGCACCGATGGCGCCGGCGCGCGAGCCGCCGAAGCGGCGGGTCATGTAGGCAGGCAGAAAATAGTCGGCCACCGAGACGAAGAGCGTGACGGCGAGCCAGATGAGCAGTGCGGCGGTCGAAATCTGCGAGTAGGAGCAGAAGTAGGCGCAGACCAGCCCCGCGTAGCTGAGGATGACGCCCGGAAGCGCCGGAACGATGCACCCGGCGATGCCGATGAGTGCGAAGAGGAAGGCGAGGATGGCGAGCGTGGTGTCCATACGAATCTGCGGGCCGGGGATGGGTCCGCTGCGGACCGTCCCGGTTTCCCGTCAGCAAATATAACGATTAGAAACAAAAAAACTCCCCGACGCAGGGAGTTTTTCATTTTTCGGGCTTTTTTTCTTCCGAACAGACCTTGCAGCGGCCCTCGGTCGCCTCTATTTCACCAGACGGTTGGTCTCCGTGTCGGGGAAGATGACCCAGGGGCGGAACTGTTTGGCATCCTCGAAATCCATCAGGGCGTAGGAGGCGATGATGACCACGTCGCCTACCTGGACCTTGCGTGCCGCGGCGCCGTTGAGGCAGATGCAGCCGCTGTCGCGCTCGCCCTTGATGATGTAGGTCTCGAAACGCTCGCCGTTGTTGATGTCCATGACTTGGACCTTCTCGCCCTCAATCATGTTGGCAGCCTCCAGCAGCGCTTCGTCGATGGTGATGCTGCCCACGTAGTTCAAATCCGCCTGCGTGACCTTCACGCGGTGAATCTTGGATTTGATGACTTCGATTTGCAATTTCATTATCGGATACGGATGTTATCGATTAGACGAATCTGTCCGGCCATGACGGCGATGCAGCCCTGGATGCGCGGAGCGTCGTTCCAGTCGTGTACCTCCTGCATCGTTGCGGCGTCGACCGACTGATAGTAGACCACCTTGAGCAGCGGATTGCGCTCGACTTCGGCCGTAACCCAGGCCTTCAGCTCGTCGGGCGTCATCTCGTGCGACTTCTCGACGGCGGCGCGCAGCGTGGCGTAGATGTGAGGTGCAGCGGCGCGGTGCTCCTTGTCGAGCAGCGTGTTGCGCGACGAGAGGGCCAGACCGTCCTCGCCGCGGACGATGGGGCACTCGACAATCTGCACGGGGAGTCCCAGCTGGTGGACCATCGCCTTGACGACGGCGATTTGCTGGAAGTCCTTCTCGCCGAAGTAGGCGCGCGCCGGGCGGACGATGTCGAAGAGCCGGCTGACAACCTGGGCCACGCCGTTGAAGTGACCCGGACGCGTGGCGCCCTCCATCACCTTGTCCACCGCACCGAACTCGAAGGTGCGGGTGTCGGGCTCGGGGTAAATCTCCTCGACCGAGGGCATCAGCACGAAGTCGGCGCCGGCCTGCTCCAGTACGCGGGCGTCGGCCTCGGGGGTACGGGGGTAGCGGTGCAGGTCGTTCTTGTCGTTGAACTGCGTCGGGTTGACGAAGACGCTCACCACGACGGTGGAGTTCTCCTTGCGGGCGCGCTCCACCAGCGAACGGTGGCCTGCATGCAGGGCGCCCATCGTGGGAACGAAGCCGATTCCGGCCTGTTCCCTCTTGTCCAGCTCCTCGCGGAGCTCGTTGACACGGGTAAAGATTTTCATCGCTTTGGCAACAAATTGCGGGGCAAAGGTAGAAAAGATAATCATAAGAATGAAAAAAACCGGGAAAAAACGTCGCCCGGGTGTGCTTCTTCGTTCAAAGAGGCGGCCGAAAGTTTGGAATGTCGCGGAAAAAGTCGTAACTTGGGGTGTGCAAATGTGGCCGGAGCCGGGATGCCCCCTCCATCCGTACCGTCCGGAGCCGGCCCAACCAACCCCTAACCATCAAACGACCCCGGTCGGTACGGGTCGAACCTTAAAAACCGAGAGTATGAAGAAACTCGTTGCTCTGCTCTGCGCGCTCTGCGTTGCGGGCACGCTCTCCGCTCAGGAGAAGCACATTGTCGGTATTCGCGCCGGTATGAATGTCTCCAACATGACCTTCAAGCAGGACGGCATGTCCATTTCGCCTTCGTCGCGCGTTTCGTTCCAGGTGGGCGGCTCCTATCAGTACAATTTCCTGGAGTCGATGCCCTTCTATCTGGAGACGGGCCTCTACCTCTCGCTCAAGGGAGCCGAGCAGAAAGTGGAGCGGACGACCACGACCATCCGCATGACCTACCTCGAGGTGCCCATTATGGTCAACTACCATTGGAACATTTCGGACAAGATTTCGATTATCCCGGCCGCGGGCTTCTACTATTCGCTCGGACTGGGCGGCACCACCGAAGCCCAGTCGGGCGACACCTCGGTCAAGGCCGATACCTTCGGAACCGACTCCAACGTCAAGCGCTCCGAATTCGGCATGCGCTTCGGTGCGAGCGTCGAATTCCTCGAAAACTTCTTTGCCGGAGTGGGCTACGACGTGGGTTTCAACAACCTGTCGAAGGATGCCGACGTGAAGCTGCACAACGGCTGCTTCTTCGTCCTGGTAGGCTACAACTTCAAGTTCTGAGCCTAACTTTGCGACATGACCGACGCATCTTCCTGCGGGGAGATGCGTTTTTTTGCGGGATTTTCGTATATTTGGAGTTCGAACCCGACATGCTCCGTGCCGGAGAGGCACGGAAAATGGAGCAAACACATTAATTTTATTGTATGAAAAAAAATCTACCGATTCCCGTTACCATGACATTGCTTGGCGCTGTGCTGGCTTCGTGCGGAGAGCATCCGAAGAGCGAGGCCCCCTGGGTGGTCGACCGTTTCGACGACATCAAGGTGATTCGTTACGAGGTTCCCGGCTTCGAGCAGCTGCCGCTCGAGCAGAAGGAGCTGATTTACTATCTTTCGGAGGCGGCCAAGTGCGGCCGTGACATCCTCTACGACCAGAACTTCAAGTACAACCTGGCCGTGCGCCGCACGCTGGAGACCGTCTACGAGCACTTCAAGGGCGACCGTACGACGCCCGAATGGAAGGCTCTGGAGAAGTACCTCAAGAAGGTCTGGTTCGCCAACGGCATCCACCACCACTACTCGAACGACAAGTTTGTCCCCGAATTTACGGAGGGCTACCTGCTCGACGTCATCGAGACCATCCCCGAGGAGTGCTTCGGCGAGCTGAACGCCCTGCGCGGCGAGGTCTGCAAGGCGATTTTCGACCCCTCGCTCTACGCCACGCGCCTGAACCAGGCGGCGGGCGCGGACCTGGTGGCCACCTCGTCGAACAACTACTACGAGGGGGTAACCCAGGCCGAGGTCGAGCAGTTCTACGCCGCAATGGCCGACCCCAACGACCCGGAGCCCATTTCCTACGGACTCAACTCGAAGCTGGTCAAGGAGAACGGCAAGGTGTGCGAGCGGGTCTGGAAGGTGGGCGGCATGTACTCGCCGGCCATCGAGCGGATTGTCTACTGGCTCGAAAAGGCCGAGGCGGTGGCCAACGAACCCCAGAAGTCGAACATCGCCGCGCTGATATCCTACTACCGCTCGGGCGACCTGCGTGAGTTCGACCGCTTCAACATCGGCTGGGTGCGCGACATGGTGTCGAACGTCGACTTCGTCAACGGCTTCATCGAGGATTACGGTGACCCGCTGGGCCGCAAGGCTTCGTGGGAGGCGATTGTCAACTTCGTCGACTCGACGGCCAGCCACCGCACGACGGTCATCTCGGAGAACGCACAGTGGTTCGAGGACCACTCGCCCGTTGCTCCCGAGTACCGCAAGAAGCAGGTGAAGGGCGTCTCGGCCAAGGTCATCACCGTGGCGATGCTCGGCGGCGACTGCTACCCCTCGACGCCCATCGGCATCAACCTGCCCAACGCCGACTGGATTCGCAAGGAGTACGGCTCGAAGTCGGTGACCATCGACAACATTACCTATGCCTATGACATGGCGGCCCACGGCAACGGCTTCAACGAGGAGTTCGTCCTGCGCGCCGAGGACCGCGAGCGGATGGACCGCTACGGCAAGCTGGCCGACGACCTGCATACCGACCTGCACGAGTGCCTCGGCCACGGCTCGGGCCAGTTGGCTCCGGGCGTCAAGGGCGGCGAGCTGAAGAGCTACGGCTCGACGCTCGAGGAGGCGCGTGCCGACCTCTTCGGTCTCTACTACCTGGGCGACCCCAAGATGGTCGAGTTGGGACTCGTTCCCTCGTTCGACGTGGCCAAGGCGGGCTATGCCAAGTACATCCTCAACGGCATGATGACGCAGCTGGCGCGCATCGAGCCGGGTAAGAACGTCGAGGAGTCGCACATGCGCAACCGCAAGCTCATCTCGGAGTGGTGCTACGAGCAGGGGCGTGCCGACAACGTCATCGAGTGGGTCACGAAGGATGGCAAGCGCTACGTGGTGGTGAACGACTTCGAGAAGCTGCGTGAGCTCTTCGGCCGCATGCTGGGTGAGATTCAGCGTATCAAGTCCGAGGGCGACTACGAGGCGGGCCGCGAGCTGGTGGAGCGTTACGCCGTCAAGGTCGACCCCGAACTCCATCGCGAGGTGCTCGAGCGCTATTCGGCCCTCAACATCGAGCCCTACGGCGGATTCGTCAATCCGGAGTTCGAACTGGTGGAGCAGGACGGCAAGGTGGTCGACGTGAAGATTTCCTACCCGAACAACTACGTCGAGCAGATGCTCAACTACTCGAAGAACTACTCCTACCTGCCCAACATCAACTGATGCGGTCGAGGCGAAGCGGTGCGTCCTGGTGACGCCCCTCCGCAGCCTGAATTCAACGGGATGCCCCATGCGTCGGGGCGTCCCGTTTTTTTTGTTTATGGCTGCATATGGGGGCATGGGGCTGGGTACACGGCACGTTATGGCTGCGCAGTCGTTGAGGACGTCCGTTTCCCTCTGTCGTTTTCCGCGCCTGGTTTCCGCGCTTGGTTTCCGCGGCTGGTTTCCGCGGCTGGTTTCCGCCGCCGTTTCCTGCACGCTGTTTTCCGCTGCTGTTTCCTGCTGCTGTTGCCCGCGGCTGTTTTCCGCACGCCCGTCTGTTTCGCCGCGACCGTTCCGTTTCGCCGCACGCACCGCACGGTCTCCGTGCTCCGCAGTGCTCCGTACGGCACAAAAAAAGGGCGTATCCGTCGAACGGATACGCCCGCATGGCCGTATGCGGCAGGTCGGGGATTACTCCTCGACTACCTCGAACTGGTCCTTGCCAACGCCGCAAAGCGGGCAAACCCAATCCTCGGGAATATCTTCGAATGCCGTGCCGGGGGCGATGCCACCTTCGGGGTCGCCGACTGCAGGGTCATAAATCCAATCGCATACGGTGCAACGATACTTTTTCATCTTTTTTTGATTTTTTAAAAGGTTTGTAAATAGTGGGTTTTCTGTGTGATGGTGAGAAGACCGGCCTATCTCCCGGTTCCGTTCACCTTTGCCGAATCCTCAGCTGCGGCCTCATCGTCCTCTTCGTTCTCCTCGTCATCGTCCTCGGGACGGTTGCCCGTCGGCGGGGTGAGCTCCTCGACCAGACGGTCCGCCTCGGCGCACGAGACGAAGAGCCGCTCCTCGTAGATGTCGGTAATCTCGACGAAGTTGCGCCACTCGGAGGCGTAGAGCTTCACCCGCTCGAAACGCCTCAGGTCGAGGTAGTGGCCGTAGTATCCGAAGAATCCGTAGCCGCCGAAGAGGGGGATGAACCACTTCATGCGCCGGTTGTCGACCCGTCGCACCGAGGCAATCTCCTCGCGGTGCACCTCGGTGATGTCGAGCAGGCAGCGCACCTCGACCTTCTCCTCCGTGACGACAATTCGCCGCGGAATCGAGAGCGCCATCAGGGCGATGAGCGCCACGACGCACGAGGTGAACCATGCCGAGATGAACCCGCCCGCACAGAGGTGGTAGAGCAGCCATCCGAGCAGGATGAAGACGCCGATGAAGGCGGCTGCCCGGTAGTACATCGACCGGCTGAAGCGGTATGTGTAGATGTGTTCCATCTTTGGTTCGTTCCTGCGGGACGCCTCCTTTTCGTCCGTATCTCTTTTCTGTCGTCTCTCTGTTATCGTTCGCCGGCGCCGTCCGCCGCTTCGGCCGCGTCCTCCGGCGCAGTCCCTCCCTGCTCCGCACGCTGCCGCTGCTCCTCTTCGTCGCGCATTTCGAGCAGCGCCGCGGCTACGACCAGGTCCTCGCGCGTGGTGATTTTCAGATTGGCGCGCTCCCCCTCGCAGAGGTGTATCGGACAGCCCGAGGCCTCGACCACCGAGGCGTCGTCGGTGAACTCCGGCCGGTAGCCGACCCGGTAGGCGTCGCGCAGCAGTTCGCCGCGGAAGACCTGGGGGGTCTGCACGATGCGCAGCCTGCGGCGGTCGACGATGATTGAATCATCCTCGCCCTCCACGCTGCGGAACGAGTCGACCGGCGCCACGACGGGAATCGCCGCGCCGTATTGCTCGGCCGCCTCGAACATGCGTCGGATGAGCCCGCGCGAGACGAGCGGCCGCACGCCGTCCTGTACGGCGATGAGCTCCGTCTCCGAAGGCAGCGCCTCGAGTCCCCGGAGCACCGAGTCGAAGCGCTCACGCCCGCCTGCTACCATGCGGTGCGGCGCCACGTCGAAGCGTGCCGAGAGGTTGCGCCAGTAGTCGATGTGTTCGGCCGGGAGCACGACCACGAGCGCCGCACGCGGCAGTGCCCGGGCAAATGCGTCGATGGTGTGGGCCAGCACGGGGCGATTGCCCAGGAAGAGGAACTGCTTGGGGATGCTGCTCCCCATTCGGTTCCCGCTTCCGCCCGCTACGATTATAACGCCTGTGGTCATCGTGGTAGTATGCTTCTCTGAAAATACCGTGCCGCACCGGGGTGCGTCACCCTGTTCCGTGCTCCGACTTTGCCGCAATCAGCTCTTCTTGCTTTCCGCTTTCCCTTCCGACGAGGCCTTTTTTTCAGCGGCCGGAGCCTCCAGCTGCTTCGCTACGAACCCTTCGGGAACGACCAGCGAGTCGAGCTGCACGATGCGCTCCTCGGCGGGAACGTCGCCGTTGAGCTCGGCCATGATGCGGTCGCGGACGAACTCAAAGGTCCGGCGGTTCTCCTTCGAAATGGGCTCCGAAGGCTCCTGCGGGATGGTGAGCGGGTTGATGGGCTTGCCGTTGCGCCATACGCGGTAGTCGAGGTGCGGACCCGTCGAGGCACCCGTCGAGCCCACGTAGCCGATGAGCTGGCCCTGCGTCACGTGCTTGCCCTGCGTGATGCCCTTGGCAAAGCCGCTCAGGTGGAGATAGCCGGTCATCATGTTGCCCGGATGCTTGATTTTGAGCGTGTTGCCGCCTCCGCCGCCCCAGCCTCTGAAGACTACGACGCCGTCGGCCACGGCATGTACGGGCGTACCCTTCGGGGCGGCGTAGTCGACGCCCGTGTGGGGACGGTAGACCTTGTAAATCGGGTGCTTGCGCGCATAGGTGAACTTCGAGCTGATGCGCGTATACTTGAGCGGCGCCTTGAGCATCTGCTTGCGCAGGCTGGCCCCGTCGGCCTCCCAGTATTGGAGCTTCCCGCCCTGGCGGAACGGGATGGCGTAGTACTCCTTGCCGGCATGGTTGAAGCGGGCGCCCCAGATGCGGCCGATGCCTATCGAAACCGTGTCGTCGATGAAGCGCTCGTCGTAGATGACCGTGAAGCTGTCACCCTTCTGGATGCCGAAGAAGTCGACCGTCCACTGGTAGATGTCCTCCAGCTCGGCGGCCAGCGCGTAGGGGAGGTTCTTCTCCATGATGGAGCCCCAGAGCGAGGAGGTGATGACGGCGCTCTTCTTCGAGCGTCGCGTGGTGAACTCCTTTTCGCCCGTGCGGACGGCTACCGAGTCGCCCATGAACTCGAAGACCACGTAGTCCGACAGACTGCGCTCGTAGGCCAGGTAGTCCAGATGGGGCGCGTAGAGCGAATCCTCGTGGATGAAGGCCACATACTTCTGGCCGGCGCGGATGTTGCGTAAGGGGAAGGTCTTCTCGGCCACCTTGTCCAGCCGGTCGATGACGGCGGCCGAGATGCCGTAGCGGTTGAGAATCTTGCCCATGGTCTCGCCCTGGGCCACTTCGTTCTCTTCGAGGCGGTAGTCGTCGGCGATGATGCCGTATCGGATGTCGTGCAGGGGTTCGGCTTCGGCCTCCTCCTGCGAGGAGGCCGTGTTGCGGTTGCACGATGCCGCAGCCGAGAGCAGCAGCGCGCAGAGGGTGAGTCGGAATAGTTTCATAGATGTGAGCAAAGATAGTGAAAAAACGGATTCGCGCCGCATTTTATTGCCCGATTCTCGCAGGCGGCGAGTTTTGTCGGGATTTGTTTTGCGGTCCGGGGATTTATTCCTACCTTTGAAACTTGGAAGACCGTGTATCTAAACGAATTGTCCGGATGCTCAAACAGTTGCTCGCCCCCGCCTCGTGGCTCTACGGCATGGCCGTGACGTTGCGTCACCGCCTGTTCGACTGGGGTGTGCTCAAGAGCGAGAAGTTCGACATCCCGATTATCTGCATCGGCAACATCACGGTCGGCGGTACGGGCAAAACCCCAATGGCCGAGATGGTCATCGGCTACATGTCGCAGATGCACCGCGTGGCGCTGCTCTCGCGCGGCTACGGCCGCCGGACGAAGGGCTACCTCGAGGTGGAGCCTACGTCGCACTACCGCGACGTGGGCGACGAACCGCTGCAAATCAAGCGCAAGTTCCCCGAGACGCTGGTGGTGGTCTGCGAGAAGCGGGCCGACGCCATCCGGCGCATCCAGACGGAGCATCCCGAGATAGATCTCATCGTCATGGACGACGGTTTCCAGCACCGCTACGTCGAGCCGAAAATCAACATCGTGATGGTCGACGCCACGCGTCCCATCCAGCACGACCGGATGCTGCCGGCCGGTACGCTGCGCGACCTGCCTGAGGCGCTGCACCGCGCCCACTACTTCATCGTGACGAAGTGTCCCGAGAAGATGGCCCCCATCGACCGGCGCATCCTGCGCAAGGTGCTCATCCAGGTGGCCTACCAGAAGGTCTACTTCACCCGTTTCGAGAGTTTCATGCCCCAGCCGCTCTTCCCCGGCGAGGCGCTCGCGCCGTCGCCCGCTCCGGGCGGCAAGGTCATTGCACTGTCGGGGATTGGCAATCCGAAGCCCTTCGTCGCCTCGCTGCGCGAGTACTACGACGTGGTCGAGGAGGTGTCGCTCGACGACCACCATGTATATAAGGTGCGCGACATGTCGATGCTGGCCCGCATGGTGGGGCAGTGCCCCGAGGCGTCGATTGTCACCACGGAGAAGGATGCGGTCAAGATGGTGGGCAGCTCGAAGATTCCGGAGGAGGTGCGCCGGCGATTGTATTATATGCCCATAAATATTTCATTCATAGAGGATTCGGCAACGGATTTTCTGCAAAAACTCGAAGAAGATGTTAGAGGAAATTAAAAAGACGGCAGCCTTCCTGGAGCAGGCGACCGAGTCGTTCCGCCCCGAAGTGGGCATCATTCTCGGAACCGGTCTGGGCGATTTCGCCGACCAGATTGAGACGAAATACACCATTGACTACCACGACATTCCCAATTTCCCCGTCTCGACGGTCGAGGGCCACAAGGGACGGCTTATTTTCGGCCTGGTCGAGGGTCATCGCGTGGTGGCCATGCAGGGCCGCTTCCACTACTACGAGGGCTACGGCATGCAGCAGGTGACCTTCCCCGTGCGGGTGATGAAGCTGCTGGGCATTCGCTACCTCTTTGTCTCGAACGCTTCGGGAGGCATCAACACCTCGTTCCGCGTGGGCGACCTGATGGTCATCACCGACCACATCAACCTGATGCCCAACCCGCTCATCGGCCCCAACATGGCCGAACTGGGCCCCCGCTTCCCCGACATGCACAACTGCTACGACCGCGAGCTGATTGCCCGCGCGACGGCCATCGCCCAGGAGGAGCACATCAAGCTGCAGTACGGCGTCTACGTGGGCGGCACGGGTCCGACCTTCGAGACGCAGGCCGAATACCGCTACTTCAAGGCCATCGGCGGCGATGCCGCGGGCATGTCGACCGTTCCGGAGGTGATTGTGGCGCGCCACATGTCGGTTCCGGTCTTCGGCATCTCGGTCATCACCAACTGCGGCCTGTCGGACGAGGTGGGCGACCACGAGGATGTACAGCGTCAGGGCCGGCTGGCCGGAACGCGCATGGCCGTGCTCTTCAAGCGGATGATTCGCTCGCTCTGAGCATCGGCCGAGGTATGGAACACATAAGGATTCACATATGGTAAACAAGGTAATTCTGATTGGCAACGTGGGCATTGACCCCGAAGTGCGGAGCCTCGAGAACGGCACGAAGGTGGCTCGCGTGCGTCTGGCGACGACCGAGCGTCTGTTCGACCGGCAGACCAACGAAACGAAGGAGCACACCGAGTGGCACACCATTACGCTGTGGCGCGGTTTGGCCGACGTGGTGGACCGCTACGTGCGCAAGGGGACGCAGCTCTACATCGAGGGGCGTCTGCGTACGCGCGAGTGGATGGACAAGGATGGCAACAAGCGCTATACGACCGAGATTCTGGCCGATACGATGAACCTGCTGGGCCGTCGCAGCGACAACCCCGCCTCGTCCGAGGGGGCTTCAGGGTACGGAGGCTCCCAGGCGCAGAACGGCGCCTACGGCCAGCCGGCGCAGAGTGCGCAGCCCCGACCGGCAGCCGCTCAGCCCCAGCCTCAGTCTCAGCCCGCTCAGGCGCCCGTCATGCCCGAGGAGGACCCCGACGACCTTCCCTTCTGAGGCCGCCGCAGCGGACCCTGCAAGCGAGCCTGCACGACCCGAGTGTCGTGCGGGCTCGCTTCGTTTTCGGAGGAGAGGTGAGCCGCGTGACGACGAGACGGAACGGGATACAGGGTAGGGGAGCCGAGAGACGACGTGGAGGAGTAAAAAGGTGCGGGAGGGGGCCGGAGCTGAGTGCCGCTGGAGGCCCGACCGGTATGGAAAAGGGGCTCAGCGCGTTGCCTGTTCGCGGCGGAAGCGGAGCGGCGAGCAGCCGGTTTGCCGGGCGAAGAACTTTCCGAAGGCCGACTGGTCGGAGAAGCCGAGCGTATCGGCAATCTCCTTGATGTCCAGGTCCGAGCAGCTCAGCAGCCGCCGGGCGTCGGCGCAGAGCAGTTCCGCCAGATGGGCCTTGACCGTGTGGCCCGTCACCTGCTTCACAATCCGCGAGAGGTAGGTGGACGAGATGTGGAGCCGTCCGGCGTAGAAGGCGATGTCGTGGGCCGTGCGGTAGCTCTTGACGGCCAGACGCTTGAAGCTGCGGAAAATTTCGTTGGGCCGCTTGACGAATGCCGGGGCGTTGGCCCGGTGGCGATAGAGCAGCCCGGCCGTCTGGAGCAGGAAGAGGCTGCAGAGGTGGCGGAGGATGGCTTCGTCGTAGAGCCCGCTCCCGGCCGGATGGGCCGGAAAGAGCGATGCGGTGAGCCGCAGTGCCCCGTATTGTGTCCCGTCGAGCCGAACGACCGGCAGCCGGTCGTCGCCCAGATACCCCGAAAGCTGGTTGTAGAGGGGCTGTCCGTCGGGCAGCGTGTCGAAGTAGTCGGGGTCGATGCAGATGCACTCCAGCGTGTCGTGCGCTCCGTCGAGCCGCAACGTTGCCGTGCGGCTGGGCGAGAGCAGCAGCAGGTCGCCCTGCTGCAGCCTCCGTTCCCCTTTGCGGGGCTTCGACCCGGCGGCGCCTCCCTTGTCGCCCATCTCGTTTCTGTGGCCCTTGTCGGTGTTCCCGGGTGTCGGCATGTTTGGTTCGTCGGTGTCCCGGCTTTCGGCTGCGTGGGGTAGCTCTGCAACTTTTCGGGCGGCCGTGTCGGCCCCTTCGACGACCAGTGCGCTGCCTCCGGTGCAGAGTACGAAGTGAAACCCCCGCTCCAGCACCAGGCTCCGGCCCGGTGTGCCTCCGCCGGAGGCCGTGCCGCAGTAGACCGGCGCGCCGGCGGTTACGGGGTGCAGAAAGTCGGGAAGCGGAATTTGCATGCGGATGGACGGAGATTTGTTCCGTAAAGGTACGATTTGTTTCGTTTTTTACCAAACTGAGTCGCATATTTGTGTCGGAATGACCGAAAACTGTGCGAACTTTGTCGCCTGAACATTCAAACGGGAATACCCATGGACCGATATCTTTTCAGGCGCTATGCCCTCTTCGTCCTGTCGCTCTTCATCAATGCGCTGGGCGTGGCCTTCATCACCAAGGCGTTGCTGGGCACCTCACCCATCACGAGCGTGAACTACGTGCTGAGCATGTTCACGCCGCTCACGATGGGGCAGTGGACCATCCTGCTCAACCTCACCTTCGTGCTGCTGGACCTCCTCTTCATGACGCGCGAGGATTTGCGCCGCGAACGCACCTCCTACCTGCTGCAGATTCCCATCTCGCTCAGCTTCGGACTCTTCATCGACTGCGCCATGTTGATGCTCTTCTGGCTCGAGCCTGTGGCCTATGCGGCCAAGCTGCTGTGGCTCATCGTCGGGTGCTTCATTCTGGCGGCGGGCATCGCGCTCGAGGTGCGGGTCAACGTGGCGATGACGGCCGGCGAATATCTGGTCCAGGTCATCTGCCGCCGCCACCACTTCGACTTCGGCTATACGAAGCTGGCCTTCGACCTGACGCTGGTGCTGCTGGCCTGCCTGCTCTCCTACCTCTTCATGTCCGATATCCGCGGTGTGCGCGAGGGTACGGTCGTGGCGGCGCTCGCCGTGGGGCCCATCGTCCACTTTTTGACCCCCTGCTTCCGGCAGCTCGACCATTGGACGGGGCTCGATGGTGCGGCGGGCCAAGGAACGGCCGCAGCTCCGGATGCCGACCATGCCGTGATAACGATTGCCCGCGAATTCGGCAGCGGCGGCCACCGCCTGGGCGAGCTGCTTGCGCGTGAGCTGCACCTGCCGCTCTACGACCGTCAGTTCATCCGTCTGGCGGCGCAGAAGAGCGGCGTTGACGAGCGCTACATCGTCGAGAACGAGCAGTCAATCCCCTCCTTCTGGCTCAAGTGCATCCTCTCGTCGGGCACACGGGCCGGACGCGGCCTCTCTACCGACGACGTGCTCTTCGTTGCCGAGAGCAAGATTGTGCAGGAGCTGGCCGCCAAGGGGTCCTGCATCATCGTCGGCCGCTGCGCCGACTTCGTGCTGCGCTCCTCGCCGCGGGTGCTCCGCATCTTCTGCTGCTGCGACCGGGCGGATGCCGTGGCCCGCTGCGTCGAGGAGTATGACCTTCCCGAATCGGAGGCCGAGGCCGAAATCGAGCGCGTCAACCGCAACCGCAGCAACCACTATGAGTTCTATACCGGGCAGCGGTGGTCCGACCCGCACCACTACGACCTGATGGTCAATACGGGGCATGTTTCGCTTGAGGCCGCTGCCGCCCTCATTCGGACGATGTACCGCGAGCGGTGCGGCAGCGCGAAGCCGAGCGGCACGAAGTAGAGCGGCGAGAAGTAACGGCTGTGTGACCGAAGCGCCGAAAACGGTACGGGCCGGAATCCCCATGATGGATTCCGGCCCGTATTGCGTTTCCTTTCGTTGGGCGTGCGTCCGCTACTCGCCGCGGAGGGTCAGCCGCGCCCGTTTGAGCCCCGGCGAGGTGGCCTCCACCGTGATTTCGCCCGGCGTGCCGTCCGAGACGATGATGGCGGTCATCATGCCCGAGAAGAGCTTCATGTGCGGCTCCTGGAACGATTCGAGCGATGTGGGGTCGCCGTTGGCTCCGGCGCGGTAGCGGCCGTTGCCCGTCACGCGGAACCGGATTTCGTTGTCGGCCGTCGGGCAGGGGTTCCCGTTGCGGTCGACGACGCTCACCGTCACGAAGATGAGGTCCTTGCCGTCGGCCGCCATCCGTTCGCGGTCGGGCGTCAGCACAATCCGGCTGGGCTTGCCCGCCGTGCGGAGCTCGCGCTCGGCCACGGGACGCCCTTCGGCGTCGTAGGCCACCACACGCAGCGTGCCGGGCTCGTAGCGCGTATCCATCCACATGAGCCGGTAGCGGCGCTGACGGGCGAAGCTGTTGAGCGAGAGCGAGTCGCCGCTGTTGTCGACCTTTACGGAGAAATCCTTGCTGCGGCGTCCCTGGCTCTTGCCGTTGATGAAGAGCTCGGCCGAGGGGTAGTTCGTGTAGACGAAGACGGGGGTCGTCTCCCCCTCGCGTCCGGGCCAGGTCCAGTGGGGCAGGATGTGGAGCGTCTCTACCTCGGGATTCCAGTGGCTGCGGTAGAGCCAGTAGCGGTCCTTCGGCAGACCCGCCAGGTCGATGATGCCGAAGAGCGACGAGTGGCTCGGCCAGTCGGAGTAGTAGGGGGTCGGCTCGCCCAGATAGTCGAAGCCCGTCCAGACGAATTCGCCCATGCAGTAGGGCAGGTCGTCGTGCTGGATGAAGTCATCCTCCGGAAGGTTCGACCAGCCGCAGTGCTCCACATCGTACGACGAGGCCTGATGGTCGTCGTAGCGGTGCATCGAACGCCGCACGACGGGGAACTTGTAGACGCCGCGCGAACTGAGCGTCGAGGCGGTCTCGCTGCCCAGAATCATCCGCTGCGGCAGCTTGGCGTAGTTCTCGGGATACTTGTGCGGGCGGTAGTTGAAGCCGGGGATGTCCATCACGGCGGCCATGTTGTTGTTCACCACCGCATCGGGGGCATCCATGCCCTGCGTCACGGGGCGTGTCGGGTCCTCGCGGTGGCAGATGCTCTGGAGCCGGAGCGTGAGCTTCGGACCCCGGTCGCCGTCCCACTGGTCGGGCACCTCGTTGCCGATGCACCACATCACCACGCTGGGGGAGTTGCGGAAGTGGCGTACCAGATTGACCAGGTCGCGTTCGACCCACTCGTCGAAGTGGAGGTGGTAGCCGTTCTCGACCTTCGGGGCCTTCCATTCGTCGAACGATTCGGCCATCACCATCATTCCCATCTCGTCGCAGGCGGCCACCAGCTCCGGGGCGGGCATGTTGTGCGAGGTGCGGATGGCGTTGCAGCCCATCTCCTTGAGCAGCCGGACCTGACGCCGGATGCCCGCCTCGTTGGCAATGCCGCCCAGCGGGCCGAGGTCGTGGTGGTTGCAGACGCCGCGGAACTTCACCGGTTGGCCGTTGAGCAGGAAGCCCCGGCCCGGTACCGCTTCGACGGTGCGGATGCCGAAGCGCGTCGTATACTCGTCGCAGAGGCGGTCACCCTCGTAGAGCCGTGTGACGGAGGTGTAGAGTGCCGGCGTTTCGGGGCTCCACAGCGCGGGGTGCTCGACGATGAACTCCTGCTCGACGGCGTGGTTGTCGTAGCGCGTGCCGTCGGTGCGCGCCGAGGCGACGACCTCTCCCGCGGCGTTGCGCAGCTCCGTTGCGAGCGTATAGTCGGCCAGCGTCCGCCCCTCGGGCAGCACCACCTCGGTCCGCTGCCGTACGCGGGCGTGGTCGCCGGCGATGACGGGCGTGGTGATTTGCGTTCCCCAGACCGGGATGTAGGCCTCGCCCGTGGTGAGCAGATGTACGTTGCGCAGCAGTCCGGCGCCGGGGTACCAGCGCGACGACTCGGGCAGATTCTCGAGCCGCACGGCCAGCAGGTTCTCCCCGTCGGGGCGGAGGTAGGGGGTGATGTCGACGTGGAAGGCGTTGTAACCGTTGGGCCAGTAGATGGCCTCGTGGCCGTTGACGTAGACCCGGGCGTGGCTCATCGCGCCGTCGAAGAGCAGCGTGCAGCGGCCCCCTTCGCGCAGTTCGGGCGTCGTGAAGCGGAGCCGGTACCACCCCGTGCCGACAAAGGGCAGGCCGCCCGTGCGGCCGGCATGCTCCATCGCCTGGGTCTGGCCGTCCTGGGCGATGGCCGTGAGCTGGAGGTCGTTGCCGACGCTGAAGGGGCCGTAGATGGCCCAGTCGTGGGGCACGGTGACCGCCTGCCACGAGGAGTCGTCGAAGTCGTTGCGGGCAAATTCGGGCGCATCTTCGCGCGTGAAGAGCCAGCCCTGTTCGAGCAGCCGTTCGGTGCGCGGCTGCGCGAGGGCGGCGAGCGGAAGCAGCGCCAGCATCAGAAGCAGTTTTTTCATGGTGGGGAAATTCTGGTTTCGGGTGAGGTTTTGGTTGAGGCTTGGGTGTTGTTTCAAACCGTGGTGCGGACGTTGAGCCGCTCCCAGAGCCATTCGGGCAGCCGCCGCCAGAAGAAGACCATCACGGCGTAGCGCCGGTCGATGACGATGCGCCGGCGGCGGTGTTCGAGCGCATGGACGATGCAGTCGGCAACCCGTCCGACGGGCATGAGCATCGGATAGTGGTTGGCCTTGTTCAGCAGCGGCGTTGCGACGAATCCCGGGCGGATGTCCGTCAGGCGGATGTTGAGCCGCTCCATGTGGCTGAGCTGGGCCAGTGCGTCGATGTAGGTGTTCTGCATCCGCTTGGTGGCCGAGTAGGCCGGCGAGCTGCCCAGCCCCCGCGTCCCGGCAATCGAGCTGATGACGGCCAGATGGCCTCCGCCGTGGGCGCGGAACCAGCCGAAGGCGGCCGTCACCATCCGCACGAAGCCCTCGCCGTTGGTGCGCAGCGTCGCTACCTCAAGCGCGGGGTCGAGTTCTATGTTGCGGTAGCCGATTCCCGAGCAGTGGAGGTAGAGCTCCATCCCTCCGAGCCGCTCGATGAGCTCCTCGAGCCGTTGAGGTGCATCGTCCGACGTGACGTCGAGCGTTTGGTACTCCACGCGGTCGGGTGCCAGTGCGTGCAGCTCCTCGAGCGGTTCGATGCGGCGGCCGGCGACGCCCACGCGCCACCCCTTGCCAATGAAGCGTTTGGCCGTCTCGAGTCCGATGCCCGAGGTGGCGCCCACGATGACGATTCGTTTCATCTCCGGTTGCAATTTTATTTGTTGCAAGGTACGGATTTTCGGCCGATTTTCAAGCAGCCGGCCGCAAAAAGCGCGCAGCAAAATATCCCCCGTCACAAGTCGTATACAAAAAAAGGAGTCTCCCGTCGGTCGGAAGACTCCCTGTCTGTATTCGCGTGCAGTCGTCTGCACTCACTCTTCGTCGATGGAGCGCTGCACGCACTCGATGCCCACCTTGCGCAACAGGTTGAGCCCCTCCTCCGAGCGGTATTCGTCGCTGTATACCACCCGCTTGATGCCGGCCTGGATGATGAGCTTCGAGCACTCGATGCAGGGGGCTGCCGTGATGTAGAGCGTCGAGCCGTCGCAGTTGTTGGCCGACTTGGCCACCTTCGTGATGGCGTTGGCCTCGGCATGCAGCACGTAGGACTTCGTCTTGCCCGTCTCGTCCTCGCAGATGTTCTCGAAGCCCGAGGGGGTGCCGTTGTAGCCGTCCGAGATAATCATCTTGTCCTTGACGATGAGCGCCCCCACCTTGCGGCGGACGCAGTACGAATTCTCGGCCCAGATGCGGGCCATTCTCAGATAGCGCAAGTCCAGCTGGCGCTGCTTCTCTTCCTGGTATCCCATGTGGCGGTGGTTTGTCCAACGGAGGAGGCGACGTGACGGACGCTCCCGTCCCCGCCGCCTCGCTCCGTCGGTTGTTGACGTTCGTTCAGGGTCGTGCTGCTACAGCCCCTTGCCGTGGCAGTTCTTGTACTTCTTGCCGCTGCCGCAGGGGCAGGGGTCGTTGCGGCCCACCTTCTTCTCGACGTGGATGGGCATCGGCTTCTGTTTCTCGCCCTGTCCGGCCTGTGCGGCAGCCTGCATGCGCGATGCCTGCAGACGGTTCACGTCGACCTTCGCCCGCTCGCGCTGCTGTTGCTGGCGCTGTGCGGCGGCCTCCGAGGCGCTGTCGCGCACCGGAATGTAGGAGCGGTTGAGTATCGAGAGCACCTCGCGGTTGACGCGGATGAGCATCTTCGAGAAGAGGCCGAACGACTCGAACTTGTAAATCAGCAGCGGGTCCTTCTGCTCGTAGGTGGCGTTCTGCACGCTCTGGCGCAGGTCGTCCATCTCGCGCAGATGCTCGCGCCAGGCGTCGTCGATGGTGGTGAACATCACCACCTTCGAGAATACCTTGTAGATTTCCGCACCGTCCGTCTCCTTGCACTTGCGCAGGTTGACCGGGACGTTGTAGCCCAGATGGCCGTTCGTCAGCGGGAAGTAGATGTCCGAATCGAGTTGCTCCTTGCGGTCCTCGTAGATGCGTTCCATGACCGGACGCACCGTGTCGGCCACCGCCTTCGCGCGGCGGGCATAGGCAGCCTTGAGGTCCTTGACAATCGCCTCGACCAGCTCGCCGGGCTTGGCCGCCTCGTAGGCCGCCTCGTCGAGCGAGGGCTCGATGGCCACCTCGCGGATGAGCTCCATGCGGAAGTCCTCGTAGCCGATGCCGCGGTTGGTCTCCACGAAGTTCTCGGCATAGTCGTACATGATGTTGTTCAGGTCAATCTCGATGCGCTCGCCGTAGAGTGCATGGCGGCGGCGCGTGTAGATGACCTCACGCTGCGAGTTCATCACGTCGTCGTACTCGAGCAGACGCTTGCGGATGCCGAAGTTGTTCTCCTCGACCTTCTTCTGGGCGCGTTCGATGGCGCGCGTCATCATGCCGGCCTGAATCACCTCGCCCTCCTTCAGACCCATGCGGTCCATCATCGAGGCGATGCGGCCCGAACCGAACAGACGCATCAGGTCATCTTCGAGCGAGACAAAGAACTGCGACGAACCCGGGTCGCCCTGACGTCCGGCACGACCGCGCAGCTGACGGTCCACGCGACGGCTCTCGTGGCGCTCCGTGCCGATGATGGCCAGACCGCCTGCGGCCTTCACCTCGGGCGTCAGCTTGATGTCGGTACCACGACCGGCCATGTTGGTGGCGATGGTCACCTGGCCCGTACGACCGGCCTCGGCAACAACCTGAGCCTCCAGTGCGTGCTGCTTGGCGTTCAGCACGTTGTGCTTGATGCCGCGGAGCTTCAGCATGCGGCTCAGCAGCTCCGAAATCTCGACCGACGTGGTGCCGACCAGTACCGGACGGCCCTGGCCCACCAGACGGACAATCTCCTCGATGACGGCGTTGTACTTCTCGCGCTTGGTCTTGTAGACGAGGTCCTGGCGGTCGTCGCGGATGACGGGGCGGTTGGTCGGGATGACCACCACGTCGAGCTTGTAGATGCTCCAGAACTCCGAAGCCTCCGTCTCGGCCGTACCGGTCATACCGGCCAGCTTGTGGTACATGCGGAAGTAGTTCTGCAGCGTGATGGTGGCGAAGGTCTGCGTGGCGGCCTCGACCTTGACGTGCTCCTTGGCCTCGATGGCCTGGTGCAGACCGTCCGAATAGCGGCGGCCGTCGAGAATACGGCCCGTCTGCTCGTCGACAATCTTCACCTTGTTGTCCATCACCACATACTCGACATCCTTCTCGAACATGGCGTAGGCCTTCAGCAGCTGGATGACCGTATGGACGCGCTCCGACTTGATGGAGTAGTCGTTGATGACCTCGTCGCGCTTCTGCGCCTTCTCCTCGGGCGAGAGCGAACTCTTCTCGAGCTCGGCCACCTCGGCGCCGATGTCGGGCAGCACGAAGAAGCCGTCCTCGTTGAAGTATTTCGAGAGCACCTCGTGACCCTTGTCGGTGAGCTCCACCGAGTTGAGCTTCTCGTCGATGACGAAGTAGAGGTCGTCGGTGATTTCGGGCATGCGGCGGTTGTTGTCCTGCATGTAGATGTTCTCGGTCTTCTGCATCAGCGCCTTGATACCCGTCTCCGAGAGGTACTTAATCAGCGGCTTGTACTTGGGCAGACCCTTGTGCACGCGGTAGAGCTTCACGCCGCCCTCCTCGGTCTTGCCCTCCGAGATGAGCTGCCGCGCCTCGGCCAGCAGCGAGGTGACCAGCGCGCGCTGGAGGTTGTAGAGGTGCTCGATGGCGGGGTTGTACTGCTCGAAGAGCTGGTCGTCGCCCTTGGGCACGGGGCCCGAGATGATGAGCGGCGTACGGGCGTCGTCGATGAGCACCGAGTCGACCTCGTCGACGATGGCGTAGTGGTGCTTGCGCTGCACGAGGTCCTTGGGCGACGAGGCCATGTTGTCGCGCAGGTAGTCGAAGCCGTACTCGTTGTTGGTACCGAAGGTGATGTCGGCCATGTAGGCGCGGCGGCGGGCCGGCGAGTTGGGCTGCGTGTCGTCGATGCAGGCCACCGACAGTCCGTGGAACTCGTACATTGGGCCCATCCACTCGGAGTCACGCTTGGCCAGGTAGTTGTTGACCGTCACCACGTGTACGCCCTTGCGGGCCATGGCGTTGAGGAAGACGGGGAGCGTCGCCACGAGGGTCTTGCCCTCACCCGTGGCCATCTCGGCGATTTTGCCCTTGTGGAGCACCACGCCGCCGAAGAGCTGGACGTCGTAGTGGACCATGTCCCACTTCACGTCGTTGCCGCCCGCCTGCCAGTGGGTGGCGTATATGGCCTTGTCGCCGTCGATGGTGACGAAGTCCTTCGTGGCGGCCAGCTCGCGGTCGAAGTCGTTGGCCGTCACCACGACCGTCTCGTTCTGGGCGAAGCGGCGGGCCGTATCCTTCATGATGGCGAAGGCTTCGGGGAGGATTTCGTCGAGCTTGACCTCGATTTTGTCGTCGATGCGCTTGGTCGTATCGTCAATCTCCTTCGAAATCTTCTCCTTCTCGTCGAGCGAGATTTCGGGCTTCTCCAGCTTTGCCTTCAGCTCCACGATGCGGGCTTCGTCGTCGGCGATGTAGTCGGCAATCTGCTTCATGAGCCCGGCGCTGCGGGCGCGGAGTTCGTCGTTCGAGAGGGCCTCGATAGAGGGGTAGACGGCCTTGATTTTCTCGATGTAGGGTTCGATTTGTTTGCGGTCCTTGTCGGCCTTCGAGCCGAAGACGAGTTTGATTAAACTGGCAAGTATATCCATAAGAGTTTTGTTGTTGTTTTCTGTTGCGTGTGCGGTTATGACCGTAAATCCTACAAAAGTACACATTTTTCGCGAAAAGCGCAAACCTACGGACCAAACTCTGCGAATATCTTTGCGTTTGTCCCTTCGGACGGCCGGCGGCAGCGGCTCTCGGCCGCCGGGCTGTTCCCGCCCGGTCCGCGGTCCCGGAGCGGGCCGGGAGGCCTTTCAGGACAGGATGGAAAGAGCTCTGAGAGCCCTTTGATAGTGGGGCGGAAGGGCTCCGGGGAGGCCTTGCCGGAAGAGGCTGAAAGGGCGTCGGGTAAAAATTTCGGGCCGTGGCGACCGTTTGCCGCCACCTTTTCGTATCTTTGTTCCACGATGATACGCAAGGCAAACTGCAAAATCAACCTCGGGCTCGACGTGTTGCGCCGCCGCGAGGATGGATACCACGAGCTCGAGACGGTGATGTTTCCCGTGCGCGGGCTCTTCGACGAGGTGGAGGTCCTCCCCTCGGCCTCGGCCTTCACGCTGCGGAGCGAGGGGCTGACGGTCGACTGCGACCCCGAGGAGAACATCTGCATGAAGGCCTGCCGCCTCATGCAGCGGCACTACGGCATCGCGGGTGCGGAGGTGCGCCTTAGGAAGCGGGTCCCCTTCGGGGCGGGGCTCGGCGGCGGCTCGTCCGACGGCACGGCGGTGCTGCTGGCCCTCGACGAGCTCTATGCCCTTCATCTCTCGGAGGAGGAGCTCATCGCCCGGGCCGCCGAGCTGGGGAGCGATACGGCCTTTTTCGTGCGCAATACGCCCCAGCTCTGCACGGGTCGCGGCGAGGTGATGCACCCCTTCGCGGTCGACCTTGCGGGGCTGACGCTTCTGGTGGTGAAGCCCCGGGAGGGGGTTTCGACGCGCGAGGCCTATGCCGGCATCCGTCCCCGGGTGCCCGAAACGCCTCTTGGCGAGCGGCTGCGGCTGCCCGTTGCGGAGTGGCAGGGGCGCGTGACCAACGACTTCGAGACGACGGTCTTCGCCCGCCATCCCGCCATCCGTGAGGTGAAGGAGCGGATGCTTGCCGCCGGAGCACTCTACGCTTCGATGTCGGGGAGCGGCTCGGCCGTCTTCGGGCTCTTCGAGGAGCCGGCGCCCGACTTTCCGCTGCTCGAGGGCGAGTTCCTCCACCGCGAAACGATTCGCTGAGGCGGCCGCACGCGGCAGACGGAGGCGCTGTCGAGGCTTCGTTCCGTCGCGATAAAAAAGGCGGATGACCTTCCGTGAGGGTCATCCGCCTTTTCGTTGGCTTTCGGGCGGGGTGGAATTACTGCTCCTGCTTCGGAACGGGAATCTTGTCGATGCGGCGCTGGTGGCGTCCCCCTTCGAACTCGGCCGAGAAGTAGGCGTCGAGGATGGCTACGGCCTCGTCGTTGGTGATGAAGCGGGCCGGAAGCACCACGATGTTGGCGTTGTTGTGGCGGCGGATGAGTGCCCCGATTTCGGGAGTCCAGGCCAGACCGGCGCGGATGCCCTGATGCTTGTTGAGCGTGATGGACATGCCGACGCCCGTGCCGCAGAGTGCGATGCCGAGGGGCACCTGACCCGACTCGACGGCCTCGGCCAGCGGGTGGGCGTAGTCGGGGTAGTCGACGCTCTCGGGCGAATCGGTCCCGAAGTCGAGCACTTCGTATCCCTGGGCACCCAGGTAGCCCACCAGAAACTCCTTCATCTCGTAGCCGGCGTGGTCGCTGGCGATTCCTATTTTTTTCTCCATAATCGTGTGGTGAGTTTTTTTATCGAAGACAAATATAGCAATTATTGGCTCTCGACCGAGGGTCGGGCTCCTGTTTTTTTCGACACGTTCTCGACATGCCGCCGCCCGGCGGGGAGGCCGCCGGACGCCGGCCGACCTCCGGCTTCGTCTCCTTGTGTCCGTTATTTCCGGGTTATCAGCTCGTTGAGGAGCGCTCCCCGGCCGGGACAGCACCGCTCGAACCATGCGGCGAAGTCTTCATACGCGAGCGGATGCCTGCCGCAATATTCCCGGTAGAAGCCGGCGATGGCCTCCGTGAGCCTGTCGTATCCGATGTGTCGGGCGAGGCGGTCGAGCAGCAGCGGCCCCTTGCGGTAGACGACCGTATTGTTGTCGTTGCGGACCATCGCGATGAGCGGCTCGTCTCCGGGCGTCCCCTCGATTGCGCGGTACTCCCGCTCGCACCGCTCCAGCTGTGCGCGGTAGGCCTCCTCCCCGAAGTGGTGGCGGATGAACATCAGGGTCATGAACTCGTTGAGCGACTCCTTGATGAAGTAGGCGCCCGGCTCTCCGTCGTCGATGAGCAGCGTCCATTCGCCCAGCCAGCGGTGGCCGATTTCGTGGACCAGCGGATAGATGTCGGGGTAGGTCGAGAACTTCTCCTGCGAGGCGGAGATGAAGCCTATGTTGTAGCGGTTGCTGAAGCCCTTGCCGTCGTGGAAGAGGAAGGTCGGGAGCGAGGGGATGTTCCTCTGCGGCGCGCGGTACGTTTCGCCGTATATCCGGCCGAAGTAGTCGGTGGCGGCCTGCGTCAGCGTGAGCAGCTCGTTGCGGCGCTCCGGTGTGCACTCCATGCCGGCGAGCTGATAGATATCGATGTCCCCGCCGGCGGTTGCCTCGGCGGAGTGCGTGTAGGCCTCCGTGCGGAAGAATGCCAGCGAGAGCGACTGGGCCAGCATCCCCTTCACCGTGCAGGCATGGCGGCCCGCGTCGATGCGTCGGAGCGGATAGGAGCTGAGCAGCGAGAGCGAGTCGGGAGTGCGCACTTCGAGGGTCAGCTCCATCCGTCCGTTTGTCGGGATGGGGTAGTAGAACTCGCCGTAGCTGGTCTCCCAGAGCTCGGCGTTACCGGCCCCGTAGATGAAGAAGGCCGACAGGTTTGTGTAGTTGTAGCTCATCCTTACCGGCACGCTTTGCGCTCCGCTTCTGCGCAGAAGGAGTCGTTTGGCGGCCGCGTCGTAGCGCGCTTCGAGCCGGGGGTCCGCTCCGAATGTCAGGTGCTCGACGGAGAGCTCCGGGTCGCCGCCGAAGGCGAGGGCCACGCTGTCGGCCTCCTCAAAATCGAGCCTGAAGGAGCAGTCGACGCGCATGTTGGCCGCATCGCAGCCCCGCTTGTCGATGACGAGCGTGTAGTCGCTGATTCTCTGCGCCCGGGCCTCCGGCATGGTGCCGAGGGCTGCAGCCAGAAGCAGTGCAAATGCAAGTTTTTTCATCGTGGCCGTTCTCAGGTGTCGAACAAAGATAGGAAAAATTCCTTCGCACGGAGGGTGCTTCGGCGAAAAGTGTTAATTTTGCCGCAGCCGCCTTCGGGCCGCCGTCGCAACCCTTGCGCGGTTTTTGCCGCGTGAGCCTCCGTACCGAACCGCATGAAAACCCTGCTGGCCATACTGGGCGCCGTGTCGCTTGCGCTGGGCATCGCCGGAATCTTCCTTCCGCTGCTGCCTACCACCCCCTTTCTGCTGCTTTCGGCGGCTCTGTGGGTGCGCAGCTCGCCGCGCCTCTACGCCTGGCTGCTCGCCCATCCGCGGATGGGCCCCTACATCCGCGATTTCCGCGAACACCGCGCCATTCCCCTGCGGGCGAAGCTCCTCTCGCTCACGCTGCTCTGGCTGACCTTGGGGTTCTGCGCCCTCTTCGTCGTGGCGCCGTGCCGTTGGGCGCAGACGGGGCTCCTGCTGCTTGCCGGCGGCATCACGTGGCACATCCTCTCCTACCGGACTGCAAAAAAGAGGTGATTTTTTCGCTCAATATGTCCCGAAAGTTGGTTCGATTTGTCTGCCTCCGTGTCGCAGGTACGGAAATTTCGCTTATCTTTCGTATACCATCAAAAATTAACCCTTAGCCCTATGTATGTACAGCTCTCTCTTTGCAGGAGGCTTGTGCTTTCTGCCTCTGCGCTTCTGCTTTTTGGCTCCTGCAGCGATTCGGACGACTCCGCTGCGGAGCAGCCGCTGAGTTTCCAGGTCTCCGTCTCCGACGCGACGATGACCGGTGCCACCGTCACGGTCGACCCCTCGGGCGAAGGCACCTACTACGTGTCGGTCGACAACCGTGCCGAGGTGGATGCCCTCTGCGCCACCGACGAGGAGTATATCGCCATGAAGCTCGACTTCATCCGCGTGATGGCCGGTGTGAACAAACTCTCGGTCGAAGAGTACCTCCGACGCGAGCTCCGCAGCGGCCGCTCCGTCATTCAGGAGACTGACCTCTACTACGATACGGAGTACTGTGTCGGGGTCTTCGGCCTCGATGCCGACGGTACGGTGACCACCGGCCTGGCGCGCTCCTACTTCCGCACCGAAACCTTCGCCCCCTCGGCCGAGTGTCAGTTCATCATCCAGGAGGTTGCGTGCACCGCCTCGTCGATTGAGGTCGAGGTGGGGGCCTCGGACGCCTCGGTGCGCTACTACGCCTCGGTGATGAGCGCCGACGAGTTCTCTTCCTACGATACGGTGAACGAGGCGGTCTCCGACATCATCTTCTCGGCCGAGCTCTTCGACGACGTCGACTGGTCGGACCCCTCCTATACCCACACGGGCCGCAACCGGCTGCTCTTCGAGGGTCTTGAGGCGTCCACGGAGTATGTCGTCATCGTCTTCGGCATCAGTTCGGAGGGCGAACAGACGACCGAAGCGGCCACGGCGACCTTCTCGACCACGGCCGCATAGGCGCCGCAGCGTTTCACAACGCACCTCTCTCCGGCTTTCTCCATTTGCCGAAGGATGTACCGTCCCAACTCCTTCGGTCCAAACCCCTTCGGCCCAACCCCTTCGGCCCGGCGTACGGCTTCGCATCCGGCTCCATGAACGGAACGGCATGGAACGATGCGGAACAGAGAGGGCTGCCCGACAATTCGGGCAGCCCTCCGTTCTATTTTCGTTTCAGACCGGGCTGATTGGCTGGGAGGCTTCAGCTTCCTTCCATACCTCACCTCTATATCTCTTTACTCCTCCTCGTTTTCGTCCCGGTCCTCCCATCGCTTCGGTCCTCCCATCGCTTCGGTCCTCCCATCGCTTCGGTCCTCCCATCGCTCCGGCCCTCTTCATCGTTCCGGTTCTCTCTTCGCTTCGGCCCTCCCATCGCTCCGGAGCCTCTCTCCGGCGGTATGTCGGTCGTTGTGGGCCTGCATTACATCCGTTACAACTGGGCGTCGGTCACGTCGAGCAGTTCGAGCATCGTGTACTTTACGATGAAGCGTCCCGGCTCCTCCGGCGCTGGGGTTACCGAGGTACCGATGCGCAGCCGGTAGATATGCCCCTCCTCGTAGTCGAAGCCGTCGATGGGCCACGGCCAGGGCTGCCACTCGGTCACTACGCCGTAGTCGGGCAGGCGGACGCTCAGATAGTCCACCCCGTCGACGTGCGAAAAGCTGGGGCCCACCTCCATCGTGAATTCGGGATAGTATTCCGTCGGGATATTCGAGGAGGCGGGGCGTTTTTCGTAGAGCTCGACCAGCGCGTATTTGGACGACGGAGCGTCGGCCATCGGCTCGGCCACGGGATTGATGCGTACGCGGATGCGGTACTCGTAGCCCGGCTCGTAGGTGAACCCCTCGATGTTGTCGAACATCGGGCGCCAGGCGGCCGACTCGTCGGTGCGAATCATCAGCGCCGGCTGGAGGTTGAAGACTCCGTGGGCAATGCCCATCTCGGAGGCTACGGTCCAGAGCTCGACGCGCTCCTCGTCCCTGGCGCACGAGGCGAAGGCGAGTGCGATGAGCGTGGAGCAGAGTATCAGGATTCGTTTCATGGGCGCGGTTGTTTTTCGGGAAGGCGTGGCCTTGCGTCTGTCGTTAACGTGCTTCTGTCGTTAAAACGCCGGGCCCACTCCCATACTGCGTAAAGATACGAAAAAAACGGGAGAAATCCCGTTTTTTTTCTTGTTTTTAGCATGTTGGACTCTTTTGCCGTCGGTCCGGACGCTTTCGTGTGACCCGCCTCCATCGCCGGGTCGGCAACCCTCCGCGCGCCCTTTTTACCTCCGCTCCGCCCCTCTGACGCCGCTCAGAGATAGCGTTCGGCCACGCTGACCAGAAATCCGAGCAGCAGGGCGTTGAGGAGCAGCAGGGGAATCGTCTTGCGCTCCTTGCCTGCCAGCGCGAAGAGCGTCGGGAGCTGCAGCATGAGCATGATGGCCATTCCGTCGGCCCACCAGGGCAGGTAGGGCAGCTTGGCGTAGAAGGTCAGCACCGAAGCGAAGAGGCAGACCAGAAAGGCCGCGATGGCTGCGTGTGCCGCCGCCCGCTGGTAGAACATCGGAATGACGGTCAGCGCGCCGGCCACGGCTCCGACGACGAGCGAAAGGGTGAAGTGGTCCATCGCCGGTTCCTATTTGGCGGCCCGCTTGCGGTCCACCTCGTGCAGCAGAATCTTGCGCAGACGCATGGCGTGGGGCGTCACCTCGACGTATTCGTCCTCCTTGATGTACTCGAGCGCCTCTTCGAGCGTGAAGACCTTCGGCGGCACGATGACCGCCTTGTCGTCCGAGCCCGAAGCACGCATGTTGGTGAGCTGCTTGGCCTTGGTGACGTTTACCGTGATGTCGTTCTGACGCGTGTGCTCGCCGATGACCTGGCCCTCGTAGACCTGCTCCATGGGGGAGATGAAGAAGCGGCCGCGGTCCTGCAGCTTGTCAATCGAGTAGGCGTAGGCCGTACCCGTCTCGCTCGAGATGATGGAGCCGTTGGTACGCATCTCGATGTCGCCCACCCACGGCTCGAAATCCTTCAGACGGTGGGTCATCACCGCCTCGCCGGCCGTGGCGGTCAGCATGTTGGAGCGCAGGCCGATGATGCCGCGCGAGGGGATGTCGAACTCCAGCCGTACGCGGTCGCCGTTCGACTCCATGTTGGTCAGCGTGCCCTTGCGCTTGGTGGCCAGCTCGATGACCGTACCCGAATACTGCTCGGGGCAGTCGACCGTCATCTCCTCGATGGGTTCACACTTGCGGCCGTCAATCTCCTTGATGATGACGCGCGGCTGGCCCACCTGCAGTTCGTAGCCCTCGCGGCGCATCGTCTCGATGAGCACCGAGAGGTGCAGCACGCCGCGGCCGAAGACGTTGAACGAGTCGGCCGTCGGGCCGGGCGTTACGCGCAGCGCGAGATTCTTCTCCAGCTCGCGGTCGAGACGCTCCTTGATGTGGCGCGAGGTGACGTACTTGCCGTCCTTGCCGAAGAAGGGGGAGTTGTTGATGGTGAAGAGCATCGACATGGTCGGCTCGTCGATGGCGATGGGGGGCAGCGGCTCGGGGTTGTCGTAGTCGCAGATGGTGTCGCCGATTTCGAAGCCCTCGACGCCCGTGATGGCGCAGATTTCGCCGCACGGCACCTCGTCGACCTTCTTCTTGCCCAGACCCTCGAAGACCATCAGCTCGCGGATTTTGGTTTTCTGCATCGTCACGCCGTCACGGCTTGCGAGTGTGATGTTCTGGCCCGCACGCAGCGTGCCGCGCGTGAGCTTGCCCACGGCGATGCGGCCCGTGTAGGGCGAGTATTCGAGCGAGGTGATGAGCAGCTGGGGAGTTCCCTCGGCCACCACCGGTTCGGGAATCTCGTCGATGATGGCGTCGAGCAGCGGGACAATCGAATTCGTGGGTTCGTTCCACTTGTGCGACATCCAGCCCTGCTTGGCCGAGCCGTAGATGGTCTTGTAGTTGAGCTGGTCCTCGGTGGCGTTGAGCGAGAACATCAGGTCGAAGACCTGTTCGTTGACCACCTCGGGGCGGCAGTTGGGCTTGTCGACCTTGTTGATGACGACGATGGGCTTCTTGCCCAGCGCCAGCGCCTTCTGCAGCACGAAACGCGTCTGAGGCATCGTCCCCTCGAAGGCGTCGACGAGCAGCAGCACGCCGTCGCACATGTTGAGCACGCGCTCCACCTCGCCGCCGAAGTCGGCGTGTCCCGGGGTGTCGATGATGTTGATTTTGTAGTCCTTGTAGATGACCGAAACGTTCTTCGAGAGAATTGTGATACCGCGTTCACGTTCCAGGTCGTTGTTGTCCAGAATCAGTTCGCCGGTCTGCTTGGCGTTGTCGCGCAGAACGTGTCCGGCAAGTATCATTTTGTCAACGAGCGTGGTCTTTCCGTGGTCCACGTGTGCAATAATGGCGATATTGCGTAGTTTTTGCATAGCTATGGATTTAACGCTGCAAAGGTAGCAATTTCTCGGTAAAATATGCTACTTTTGTTTTATTGATGATAAACGGGAATGCGCATGAAGCCAGCTTTTGAAATCCGTGAACGCAGCCGGGTCTACGTGGGACCCGTCGGCGACCTGCTTGCCGGAGCGCTGCCCGAGGGGCGCGTGGTGGTGGTGACCGATGCCACGGTCGAGCGCCTCTTCGCGCCGCTGCTCGCCCCCTACGAGCGGCTGTTAGTCGGTCAGGGCGAGGCCTCGAAGACGCTCCGCACGGTCGGCGAACTCTACGAGCGGCTCATCGACCTGGGGGCCGACCGTTCGACCTTCATCCTGGGGGTCGGGGGCGGCATCGTCACCGACGTGGCGGGGTTCGTCGCCTCGACCTACATGCGCGGCCTGCGCTTCGGCTTCGTGGCCACCACGCTGCTGGCCCAGGTCGACGCGAGCGTCGGCGGCAAGAACGGCGTGAACGTGGCCGGATACAAGAACATGGCGGGCTGCTTCGCCCAGCCAGACTTCGTCGTCTGCGACCCCGCGATGCTGTGCACGCTGCCCGACAGGGAGTTCCGGGCCGGACTGGCCGAGATGGTCAAGGCGGCGCTCATTGCCGACGGCGACCTCTTCGCCGCGCTCGAGCGGAGTTCCTTTGCGGCGCTGCGCGAGGCTCCGGAGCAGCTCCGCGACCTCATTACGGCCGCCATCCGGGTCAAGGCCGACATCGTCGGACGCGACGAGCGGGAGCGGGGCGAGCGGCGCAAGCTCAATCTGGGCCATACGCTGGCCCATGCCATCGAGAAGTGTTCGGACCGCATGAACCACGGTGAGGCGGTGGCCGTGGGAATCGCCCTCATGGCGGGTGCCGCCCGGCGGCTCGGACTGCTCGATGCGGCGCAGTGCGACCGCATCGTGGGGCTGCTCGAACGGCTGGGGTTCGACCTGCAGCCCCCCGTTCCTCTGGAGCGGCTGCTCCGCGAGGCGGGACACGACAAGAAGAACGAGCAGGGAACGCTCCACGTCGTGCTTCCGGCCGGTATCGGCGACTGCGTGGTGCGCGACATCCCGACGGCGGAGTTCGCGACGCTCTTCGCGGACGCCCGGTAGCGAAGGGCTGCCGGGGCTCCGAAGCAAGGATACGCCGGCGAGGGGCGCATCGCGGAATAAGGGAAAGAGGTCCGGCCGGCATGCGTGCCGGCCGGACCTCTTTCTATCCGAAAAGTTGTTGCGGAGCTCCGTTCACGAGGCCCCCGTTGAGGCGGCCTACTTTGCACCCGCCGTCGCTTTGCCCGCATCGGCCGCAGCCGGCTCTTCGGAGGCGTCGGTATGCCGGATGGCAATCAGCTCGCTGCTGCTCTCCAGCTTCCCCTTTTTCGTCAGCTCCTCCTCGCGGACGACACCGATGCCGGGGGTGTACCAGGCTACGCGCCGGGACGCAAAGCTGAAGAAGAGGAAGCGGAAGCTGAATTTTTCCTGCAGTTTGAAGCAGGAGAAGCGCCCGGCGGGGGTCTCCAGCTCCTCGCGGGCGAGCACCTTGCGGTCGGTGATGTTGATGCGGAAGGAGAGTGACTGCTCCTCCTTGCTCACCTTCAGTTCGAGCCGTATGTCGGGGAGCTCCTCGCCCGGCGTCATGGCGAAGGGAATGCTGTAGGCGTCGCCGCCCATGCCGAGGGTCATTCCCTGCAGCATCGAGGGGTCGATTCCCCGCAGCATCTCGTCCAGTTGCAGCACCATGTCGTTCTGCCGGACGAGCGTCGATGTGCTGAGGGCATTGCCGGAAGGTGTGCCCGAAGGGTCGAGCTCCTCTTCGGTGGTGTAGACCTTCAGCCCCTCGTCGGTCTCTTCACAGGAGAGGGCAAGCGTGCGTGTCTGGCCCGTGCGTGTGCCTGAGGCGTCGTATTGGGCATAGGTGAGTTCCGTTCCGGCCTCGGTGCAGCAGAGCGGTTGGGCCGAAGCCGCGGCGGCGAAGAGCAGCGCGGCCGTAAGAAGCAGCAGTCGTTTCATGCGGAGGCGTTTTTCGGGTATTGTGTCGTTTGAAAAACAAAGATAACAAAATGTGCCGGTTTTTCGGGCTGCGGTGCCTCTTTTTTACAGGATTAGCCTATGGCTCCGGCCTCCTGTACGACACGAGGGGCGCTGCCGCACGCGTGCGGCAGCGCCCCTCGGCTTTTCATCCGCTCCGACACTACCGGAGCAGGTCGGCCAGCTCGCGTTCGTAGGCCTTCCAGTCGGTGACGGGCTTCCGGGCCACACCCGACTCCATGGCGGCGCGGGCCACGGCCGTCGAGACGCGGACGAGCAGCCGCGGGTCGAGCGGCTTGGGGATGAAGTATCCGCGGCCGAATTCAAGATGGTCGATGTCGTAGGCCTTCAGAACCTGTTCGGGGACCTCCTCGCGGGCCAGTTCGGCCAGTGCGCGGGAGGCGGCGAGCTTCATCTCGTCGTTGATTTCCGAGGCGCGCACGTCGAGCGCCGCCCGGAAGATGTAGGGGAATCCCAGCACGTTGTTCACCTGGTTGGGGTAGTCCGAGCGCCCCGTGGCGAAGATGATGTCGGGACGCGAGGCGAGCGCCTCTTCGTAGGAGATTTCGGGTACGGGGTTGGCCAGCGCCAGCACAATCGGGTTCTGGGCCATCGTGCGGAGCATGGCTGAGGTTAGCACGCCCGGAGCCGAGACGCCCATGAAGACGTCGGCGTCGAGCAGCGCCTCGGCCAGCGTGGTGATGCGCCGCGAGGTGGCGAACTCGCGCTTCATGGGGTTGAGGTCCGTGCGGTAGGTCGAGACTACACCCTTGCTGTCGCAGAGGATGAGGTTCTGGGCCGGAATGCCCAGCTTGAGGAAGAGCCGCGCCGAGGCGATGGCCGCCGCACCGGCACCGTTGATGACCACGCGCAGCGCCGTCGTCTGCTTGCCGGCGATGCGGGCGGCATTCATCAGCGCGGCGGCGGCGATGATGGCCGTGCCGTGCTGGTCGTCGTGCATGACGGGGATGTCGAGCTCGCGGCGCAGCCGGGCCTCGATTTCGAAGCACTCCGGAGCCTTGATGTCCTCGAGGTTGATGCCTCCGAAGGTGGTGGCGATGTTCCGCACCGTGCGGACGAAGTCGTCGGGGTCGGTCGTGTCGACCTCGATGTCGAAGGAGTCGAGCCCCGCGAAGGTCTTGAAGAGCATCGCCTTGCCCTCCATGACGGGCTTTGCGGCCGCCGCTCCGATGTTGCCCAGCCCCAGAACGGCCGTTCCGTTGGAGATGACGGCCACCAGGTTGCCTCGGCCCGTATAGCGGTAGATGTCGTCGGGCGCGGCGGCGATGGCGCGGCTCGGGGCCGCCACGCCGGGCGAGTAGGCCAGCGCCAGGTCGTGCTGCGTGGTGTGGGGCTTGGTCGGCACGATGCCGATTTTGCCGGGTCTGGGTTCGCTGTGGTAGCTCAGAGCCTCGGCGTCGAGGGTCGTATCTTTTGCGTTCATCGTAGTGTGCGTTTTTTGAATTATATTTATTGAATATCACATAACGTGCCGGAGCCGAATTTATTGTGCGCTCCGTGTCGTTGCGGGAAAGCGCCGCAGCCGCGGCCGGACATCCCTCCATAAATTAGGAAAAGACCCGGAATCCCTTGCGGCCTTCGGCGGGCCGGGCGGTTTTTCCGGGTCATAAGATGCGGCGGACAACGTCGTGGGGGCGTTCCGCCGGGAGCTTTGCGCTGCATTGCGGAGCTCTTCGGAAGGAGCTATCCCCGCGTGCACCGCTCAGAAGAGCGAGGCGTCACCTCCGTGCGAAGAGGCGATGCCGAGGTGTTCGTAGGCCAGCGCCGTGGCTTCGCGTCCGCGGGGCGTGCGCTTGAGGAAGCCCTCCTTGATGAGGAAGGGTTCGTAGACCTCCTCGACCGTGCCGGCCTCCTCGCCGACGGCCGTGGCGATGGTGTTCAGCCCGACCGGACCGCCGTTGAACTTCTCGATGATGGTCCCCAGGATGCGGTTGTCCATCTGGTCCAGCCCGCGCGAGTCGATGTTCAGCGCCGAGAGGGCGAACCGCGTAATGGGGAGGTCGATGTGTCCCTCGCCCTTGACCATGGCAAAGTCGCGGACGCGGCGCAGCAGCGCATTGGCGATGCGCGGCGTGCCGCGCGAACGCAACGCTACCTCGTTGGCGGCCTCGTCGTCGATGGCCACGTCGAGGATGCGCGCCGAGCGTTTCACGATGCCGGCCAGCACCGGAGCGTCGTAATACTCCAGGTGGCACTGGATGCCGAAGCGCGCCCTGAGGGGCGAGGTCAGCAGTCCGCTGCGCGTCGTGGCGCCGATGAGCGTGAAGGGGGCCAGCTCAATCTGGATGGAGCGTGCCGAGGGTCCCTTGTCGAGCACGATGTCGATTTTGTAGTCCTCCATCGCCGAGTAGAGGTACTCCTCGACAATGGGGCTCAGGCGGTGAATCTCGTCGATGAAGAGCACGTCGCCCGGGTTGAGGCTCGTGAGCAGCCCGGCCAGGTCGCCCGGCTTGTCGAGCACGGGGCCCGACGTGACGCGCAGCTGCGCCCCCATCTCGTTGGCGATGATGTTGGCCAGCGTCGTCTTGCCCAGACCCGGAGGGCCGTGCAGCAGCACGTGGTCGAGCGAGTCACCCCGCATGAGCGCCGCCTTGATGAAGATGCGCAGGTTCTCGACGATTTTGTCCTGACCCGAGAAGGCGCCCAGCTCCTGGGGGCGTATCTTGTTCTCGAATTCGAGGTCGCTTTCGGTATTGCGTACGATAGACATGTCGCAAAGATACGAAAAGGTGCGCGCAAAGGCAAACACCGGGCAAAGTTTTCGCGCGCGGGGCTTCGTCTGAAGGCTTGTCCGCACTGCCGGTGGGGATAAGGTGCGGATAACGGGTGCGGATAAAAAAGCGGGCGCGGAGCACGGCTGCGGCCGAACTTCGCACCCGGGATGGTGCGCTGCCTCTCCGAAGAGGTCCCTGTCAGGGCGGTTATCGTCCCGTTCCGGTCGTTTCGGGCTCGATGCTGATGTACTTCACGTCGCCTTCGGGGGTGCGGGTACGCAGGTAGATGCCCTTCCGGCCGGTTGTCTGCGGGTCGAAGTCGCCGAGCCGGAACGAGGCGTACCCGTATCCGTAGTGGCCGTCGAGGTCCTTGCGGGCGTTGTGGCGGAACTCCAGCCCGACATACCCCTCGGGCGCCTCTTCGCCCGTCGTGGCCTCGTTGTTGACCAGATGGACCACGTGGGTCGTGAATCCCTGCGAGCGGAAGGCGAACTGGAGGGTCAGGTATCCGCCTCCGAGCTGCCAGCCGACCAGCTGAATCGGGTCATCGCCCATGAGGGCCAGGTCGGTGGGGGTCGTTACGGTCTCGACCTCCTTGGTCAGGATGTTCTCGATTTTGTAGAGCTCCACGTTGTAGTCGTAGCCCTCGAACGCTACGGGCAGGTAGTTGAACCAGATGAAGGCGCGCTGCCCCTCGACGGGCTCGTAGGCGATGATGCGGCTCTTGTCGCCGGCGTAGATGCTCCGGTTGCTGTCGGTGGTGAAGTAGTAGTTGTTCTCGCCGAGCGGATGGACGGTGGCCACGGCCCAGTAGCGTGCATAGTCGCCGTCAGAGTCGTTGCAGCCCTGAAGCGTCAGCGTCAGGGTGGCGACGAGCAGAAGTGCGAATCGTTTCATGTCTTTCAATTGTTTTTTCACCCCTATAACGGGACTGGGGGCGGAATACTGCATGTCGGATGTACGAAAATAGGAATTTTTTTCGGGACCGCGCAGTATTTTTGCCTCCGAAGCGTTTATTCCATTGGAAAAAGGAATGAAGACCGGGGAGCAGATATTGGCCGAAGGGTGCGGCAGGGGAGACAATGCGGCCCGCAGGGAGCTGTACGACCGTTACGCCGCTCTGCTGCTGGGGCTCTGTCAGCGTTATGTGGGCGACCGCGCGACGGCCGAGGATGTGCTCCACGACGCCTTTCTGAAGATTTTCGGCGCCATCGGCCGCTTCCGCTACCGGGGCGAGGGGTCGCTGCGGGCATGGATGGAGCGCATTGCGGTCAATACGGCGCTCGAGCATCTGCGGCGCGAACGCCGTCTGGGCGAGGTGCGGCTCGAGGAGAGCCGTGCGCTGCCCGCGGCCGCGGAGCCCTCAGACGACGAGGTGGCCCGCATCCCGCGCGAGGTGCTGCTGCGCCTTGTCGGCGAGCTTCCCGACGGCTACCGGACGGTCTTCAACCTCTTCTGCATCGAGGGATACCCGCACCGCGAGATTGCCGCCATGCTGGGCATCAACGAGAAGAGCTCCTCGTCGCAGCTGGCCCGGGCCCGGGCGCTTCTGGCGCGGAAACTCCGCGCGTGGTTGGATACGCATGAACTATGAAACGGAACAGGGATTGGACGGATGAACTGCGGCGCAGCGTGCGCGAAGCGGGGGTGCAGCCCTCCGAGGAGGTGTGGGCACGGTTGGAGCGTGAGCTCGGAGCAGCCCCCCGCCCCTTCGCGCCGGCGGACCTTCGGGACGCATCGGAGCGGAGCGGCCGCGGCGCCGGAGGCTCTCTGCGGTGGCTGCGCCCGGCGGCTGCGGCCGCACTGCTGGCGCTGCTGGCCGGAGGAGGCTGGCTGCTTTACGACCGGAGCGGTGTCCCCGGAGCCCTGCTTCCCGCATCCGGACCTCGCGACGGCGAGGTTGCGGCACTCGTTGCGGAGCCGGTATCGGGTTCGGCATCCGACGTCCGGTCGGTGCGGGGCGGAGCGGACGGGCAAGAGGATTCGAACCGGGACGTGATGATTTCTGCTGCGGAACGGAGCCCTTCAACGGGTCGGAGCAATCCGTCGCGGCAGGCTGCAGGGGCCGTAACATCCCGGAATGCCGGGATGGCGGAGCGCCTCCGTGCGGCTCTGCATTGGCCCGGGAGCGAGACGGAGTCCGTGCCGGCAGAGGGGGCACACGCGGAGAAGCCGCTTGGGACGGGGAGAGCCCGGGCTGAGCGTTTCATGGAACGGCCCCTCTCGAAGGAGCCGCTTTTGGCCGTGATGGGCCGCGTGGAGGCGCCTGTCGTGGAGCCGCTGCCGGCGCTGGCCATGCGGAAGCAGGGTAGTGCCGCTTCCCCTGCAGTCTCTCCTGCAGCCTCTCCTGCGGCGGTCCCGGTTGCGGTTGGCCGCCCGACGCAGACGCCTCTGCGTTCCGAACCCTCCCGACGCGTGGAACCGTCCCGTCATCGGGAGCCTGCGGCGGACGGCAGGTCGGGGTATCCGCCCCGGCAGGAGGCGGCGTGGACGGAGCGGGATGCGGCCGCCGAGCGCGGCTCCCGCCGCATGTCGTTCGGCGCCTTTGCCTCGGGTGCGCCCGAGGCTGCCCGGACCACCGGTGCGGCTCCGCTCCCCGCAACCTACGCAGCACTGGTTGCTCCGGTGAGCAACGACGTGGTGTTGGACCACCGTTTCGAATACCCCGATAACTCCACATGTTCGTTCCGCCACCATCAGACGCTGAGCTTCGGCCTCTCGTTCCGCTATGCGCTGCCTTACGGGCTCTCGCTCGGCAGCGGAGTCAACTACTCGCTGCTGCGCTCCGACGTGAAGCTGCGCATCAGTTCGGAGGATGTGGGCCAGCAGCTTCACTTCATCGGCATTCCGCTGCGCCTCGACTGGCGCTTCCTTCAGCGCGGCGGCTTCTCCTTATATATTGGCGCAGGGGTGATGGCCGAGATGTGCGTCGCCGCCCGTTTTGGCTCGACGGCGGTGCACGAACCCGGCCTGCAGTGGTCGGTCGGCGGCGCCCTGGGTGCGCAGTATGACCTGAGCCGCCGCGTGGGGCTCTACTTCGAACCCGACCTGGCGTGGTACCTGACCCGGACGCGCCTTACGACCGCGAGGACCGATTCGCCGCTCGACCTCACGCTTCGTCTGGGCTTGCGCTTTTCATTCTGAAACAGCACACTTGCGTTTCCTTATGCTTTGCACCCCGTCTTCACAGGAGGCGGGGTGTCCGTTTGTGCTTATGATGTGTAAGAAGAGACGAGCAAACCGTACCGAAACTGTTACGGTTCGGATTAAAATTGATATTTTCTATTGCCCGTTCGATTTTTGTTATTATTTTTGTCGTTATAACATACGAAAGAGGCCATAAACGAAAAGCAGGCACTCGAAAGCGCCTGCTGTGTAGTCCCGAAAGGAATCGAACCTTTATCGTAAGAACCGGAATCTTATATTCTATCCATTGAACTACGGGACCGGGACTGCAAAGATGCAAAAAAAATTTTAATTACGCGAAAAAAATGCGAGAAAAAGAAAATAATTGGGAGCGTATCGAAGCCGTCATCAAGTGGGCGAACATGACTACCAACTATTTCGCCCGCTACATCGGCCTCGCGCGCGGAGAGAATCTCTACCAAATCAAGCGGGGCAACAACGGCATCTCGTTCGACGTGGCCAACCGCATCGTGGCCAAGTTCCCCCAAATCGACAAACTGTGGCTGCTTACGGGTGAGGGTCAGATGTTTGCCGACTCGCGCGAGCGGGGCGCCCGGATTCCCTTCTACGACGTCGATGTCGAGCAGGGGCTCGCACAGCTCGCGCGGCTCAAGAGCGACGAATGGCTCTGCCTGTCGTTCGCCCGTCCGGTCGAGAGCGACTTCGCGATGGTCTACCGCGGTCGCGCCATGGGAGACTCCATCCCCCCCGAAACGGTCGTTCTGCTCAAGCGCATCGACCCCGAAGCGATTATTCCCGGCGAAGAATATGCGATTGTAAGCCGAAAAATTGTAACTTTGCGCATAGTACGTGCCGCCGAGCAGGAGGGCAAGCTCCGCCTGGTGGCCGTCAACCGCGCGAATTACGACGACATGCTCGTCGACATGAACGATTTGGATGCCGTTTATCGCGTGAACGGCAAGTTGATAATCAATTATTGAGCAAGATATGTTTTCAGGCATAGTGGAGCGTACGGCCGAGGTGGTTGCCATCCGCACGGACCGTCAGAACAAGGACTTTACGCTGCGGGCCGACTTCTGCAGCGAACTCAAAATCGACCAGAGCATCGCCCATAACGGCGTATGTCTGACGGTTGTGGACATCAAGGAGGACACCTATACCGTAACGGCGATGAAGGAGACGCTCGACAGGAGCAACCTCGGGCTGCTCCGTGTGGGTGATTTGGTCAACCTCGAGCGTTCGATGAAGCCCGATGCACTGCTCGACGGTCACATCGTTCAGGGACATGTCGACCAGACGGCCGTCTGCACCGAAAAGAGCGATGCCGACGGCAGCTGGTACTTCAAGTTCGAATACAAGCCCCAGGGCGGCGGTCTCTGCACCGTCGAGAAGGGTTCGGTGACGGTCAACGGCGTGAGCCTGACGGTCTGCGACTCGACCCCCACGTCGTTCCGCGTGGCGATTATCCCCTATACGTTCGAACATACGAACTTCTGCCGCATCGAGCCCGGTTCGGTGGTCAACCTCGAGTTCGACATCATCGGCAAGTATATTGCCCGTCTCATGCAAAACTACATGAAGTCATGAAAATCTGCATCAAAACCAAGGAGGGCGCTTCGCTGATTATCGGTCTGATTTCGGCCCTCTGCGTCGCCGCGTGCATGCTTCTGTTGCACGGGGTGTGGTGGATGGCGCTCTGCGCCGCGCTGATTGTCTTCGTGGTGATGGCGCTGCTGGCACTCTTCATCATCCGCAAATACGTCGCCTACAAGCTCAAGCCGATTTACTCGATTGTCCTTTCGCGCGACGTCCATACGCGCGAGGTGCTCTCTGAACTGCGCGACAAGCACGTGGAGAACATCGGCGAGGAGCTCACCGCCTGGGCCGACACCAACGACAAGGAGATTGCCCGTCTGAAGGAGGCCGAGCGCTTCCGCAAGCAGTATCTGGGCAATGTGGCCCACGAGCTGAAGACCCCGATTTTCAACATCCAGGGCTACATCTCGACGCTGCTCGACGGCGGGCTGGAGGACGAGCTGATTAACCGCAAGTACCTCGAGCGGGCCGAAAAGAGCATCGACCGGCTGATTAACATCGTCAACGACCTCGATACGATTTCGAAGCTCGAGAGCAACATGACGCGCATGAAGATGGAGCAGTTCGACGTGGTGGCGTTGGCCAAGGAGATTGCCGAGCAGGCCGAAATGGAGGCCGACCGCAAGCACATCCGCATCCAGGTCAAGGGGGCCGACAACCTCCCCTCGCCCTTCTGGGTGCTGGCCGACAAGCACTTCATCGGTCAGGTCTTCGTCAACCTGATTATCAACTCGATTCACTACGGCAAGGAGGGCGGTCTGACGCGCATCCGCTTCCGCGACATGCTCGACAAGATTCTCATCGAGGTCGAGGACAACGGCACGGGCATCGCCCGCGAGGACATTCCGCGCGTCTTCGAGCGCTTCTACCGCACCGACAAGGCGCGTTCGCGCGAGCAGGGCGGCACGGGCCTCGGACTGGCCATCGTCAAGCACATCATCGAGGCGCACGGCGAGCGGATATCGGTGCGCAGCGAGCTGGGCGTGGGCAGCACCTTCTCCTTCACGCTCAAGAAGGTCGATGTCTCGGACGTGAAATAAATTGTGCGGGAGCCGGGCGGCGGAGCGCTCCCGAGCTCCCGTTTCCGCAATCTGTCTGTCGGGGGACGCTGTCTCCCTTCTGGATGCGGCCCTTGACGCTGGCCTTGGCCGCAGTCGGGCCTGCGTCCCGCAAAAAAACTAATGTAGCAACTCTAAAACCCCGTTTTCTGTCGTGTTGAGTATCGTTTGGGATTTCAATCCCGTCTTCTTCCGGATTGGCGATTTCGATATCCGGTATTACGGACTGATGTGGGCGCTGGCAATTCTGGTCGGCGCCAAGCTGTTCGACAACTTCTGCAAACGCGAGGGGCTCCCTTCGAAGGTCTCGGAGTCGATTTTCATCTACGGCACGCTGGCCACCATCATCGGTGCACGCTTGGGCCACTGCCTCTTCTACGACACGATGGAGTATCTGAGCCGTCCGTGGACCATCATCACCGGCTTCCGCGACGGCGGCATGGCCAGCCACGGCGCCGCCATCGGCCTGCTCATCGGCTTGTGGCTCTTCTCGCGCAAGAACAAACTGCCCTACATCTGGTCGCTCGACCGCATCATGATTGCCGTGGGCATCGGCGGTGCGATTGTCCGCATGGGCAACCTCTTCAACTCCGAAATTTTCGGCACGGCGACCACCCTCCCGTGGGGCTTTGAGTTCGTGCGTTCGGCCAAGTGGGTGAACGAGTTCGCCCCCCAGGCGGTCCATCCCACCCAGATTTACGAGGCGCTCTGCTATGTGGCCACCTTTGCGCTGCTGGCATGGCTCTACTACCGGCGTGATTTGGCGCGTCGCCGTCCCGGGGTGCTCTTCGGCATCGGTCTGCTCGGCATCTTCCTCACGCGCTTCCTCATCGAATTCATCAAGACCGAGCAGGAGTCCTTCGAGGTGGGCTGGGCGCTCGATATGGGACAGTGGCTCAGCATCCCCTTCATCCTGCTGGGCATCTACATGATTTACCGCGGCTATTCGCGTCCCGAGGTGACGGTGCAGTCCTCGCCCGCCGCGACGAAGAACCCCGCCGCAAAGAGCGCCGCGGCCAAACCCGAAAAGAAGCATAAGCGATGAACGGCAATTCGATGGTCGAGCAGGTCAACCGCCTGGTTGGCAATCTGCTCGCGGCAAACAGCGTGGTCTGGCTTCCCGATGTGGGCACGCTCCGCGTCGAACGTCAGGCGGCCCGGCGGCTCTCGCGCCGGGAGGTGCAGCCCCCCGTGCGGCTGGTCAACTTCTCCTCGCAGCGCAGCGGTGAGTCGCTCGTCGATGCCATTGCCCGTGCCGCCCGGTGCGACCAGGCGACGGCCGAGGATATCTATGCGCGCTGGCTCTCCCGCGTGCGGACCGAGAACGGAGTGGTGATGGAGGGGGTCGGCGAGTTGAAATTCAAGAACTTCACCCCCGACGAAGCCTTCGACCGCCGGCTCAACCCCCAGGGCCGCAGGCCCATGCGGGTCCACACGCCGCGCCGGCTCGACTGGAGCGTCTGGGTGGGGCTCGTTGCGGCGGTGCTGGCCGTCGGAGGGCTCGTCTACCAGTTCGGTCTGGAGCGCAATCCGCTCGATGAGCCCGAAGCGGAGTTCGTCGAGGCCTCCGTGCCGGCCGCCGGCGAGGCGCTCGCTGCCGGCTCCGTTGCGGAAGATGCAGCTGCCGGCGAAGGTGGGGTAGTTGCCACCGGGAACGATGCCGCTGCCGCAACCTGTAATGCTGCCGGAACGATTGCCGCCGGAGCACCCGCCGACGCGGCTGCAAAGGGGGCTCCGACCGGGGCTCCGGCTCCCCGTCCGGCCGAAGCGGCCAACCCTTCGGTTTCCGCACCTGCCGCATCCGCACCCGCCGCATCCGCACAGCCCTCTGCGCAGGTAGCTGCCGCGCCGGAGCCCGCTGCACCGGCCGGCGAGCCGCTCCGCATGACCTCGAAGCGTCACTATGTGGTGCTGGGTGTCTACTCGACGCTGGAGAATGCCGAACGGGCCGCCGCGATTGCCGCCAAAAAGGAGCCGGCCATGCGTTGTACGGTCTATCGCTTCGGCGGCAAGTTCATGGTTTCGCCCTTCGAGTCGGATGACGTCGAGGCGAGCCGTCAGTTCATGCGCGCCGGCCGCAGCGCCTTCCCGGAGATGTGGGTATACTCCGCAAAATGAGCCTTTCGGAGCTGATAATCAAAGTTGTCGACTGGTTTTACGTGAAGCCGGTCGCGGCGATTCTGCCCCGGCAGACCTACCGTTATGCCGTCTGCGGCGCAGTCAACGTCGTCTTCGGATGGGGATGCTACTTCCTGGCCTACAACTATCTGTTCGACAAGCAGCTGCTCGATTTGGGGCTCGTCGTGCTCACGCCCCACGTGGCCACGATGTTCTTCATCTTTCCGTTCACATTCTTTTCGGGATTCTGGCTCAACCGCCACGTCGCCTTCCGCCGCTCGCCGCTGCCGCGGGGCACGCAGCTCTTCCGCTACCTGCTCTCGGTGCTGGGCTCGGTGGTGGTCAACTACCTCTGTCTAAAACTTTTCGTGGATGTGTGTGGCTTCTGGGCAACCCCTTCGCAGATGCTGGCCTCGCTCATCACGATGGTCTACAGCTATCTGGCGGCCAAATACTTCACCTTCCGCCACGCCGCCGAGGAGTGACCTCCTCGCGGCTTTTCTTCTGATTGCCTGATTGGATGATTTGGACCGGTACGACGCGCCGGCCGCCGCTTTAGTGGCTCTTTCGTTCCTCGCGCAGCTTCTGCAGTTCGTACATCCGGTCGCGGAACTTCGCCGCAGCCAGGAAGTCGAGCGACTTGGCCGCCCGCTCCATGTCCGCCCGCGCCTTGTCAATCAGCGCGTCGATGTTCTCGCTCGCCGCGTAGCTCTTCTGGATGTCGGCCGCACTCATGTAGTGCTCCTCCGCAATGGGGTAGACCGTCGGCGTCGATTCGCCCGTGGTTCTGCCCGCCAGCAGCGTGCTCTGTCCCGAGCCGCTCTTCTGCGCCTTGCGGGGCAGCATGCCGTGCTCCATGTTGTAGCGCACCTGGATGTCGCGGCGGCGGTTGCTCTGCTCGATGGCGTAGCGCATCGATTCGGTGCAGGTGTCGCCGTACATGATGACGTTGCCCTGCGCATGGCGGGCGGCGCGGCCCGCAATCTGCGTGATGGAGCGCACGTTGCGCAGAAATCCCTCCTTGTCGGCATCGAGAATCGCCACGAGCGCCACCTCCGGCAGGTCGAGCCCTTCGCGCAGCAGGTTGACACCCACCAGCACGTCGAACATGCCGGCCCGCAGGTCCTCGAGAATCTGGATGCGCTCCAGCGTGTCGACATCCGAGTGGATGTAGCGGTTGCGCACACCCACGCGGTCGAAGTATTTCGACAGCTCCTCGGCCATCCGCTTGGTGATGGTCGTCACGAGAATCTTGTCGTCGTGCTTGACCCGGCGGTCAATCTCCTCCAGCAGGTCGTCTATCTGGTTGAGCGTCACGCGGACCTCGAGCGGCGGGTCCACAAGCCCCGTGGGGCGAATCAACTGCTCGACGACCACACCCTCGCTCTTCATCAGCTCCCAGTCGGCCGGCGTGGCGCTTACGTAGATGGTGGTGCCCTGCAGCTGTTCGAACTCCGAGAAGGTCAGCGGCCGGTTGTCCTTCGCCGCCGGGAGCCGGAATCCGTATTCGACCAGATTCTCCTTGCGGGCACGGTCGCCGCCGTACATGGCGTGCACCTGCGGCAGCGTGACGTGGCTTTCGTCGACCACCATCAGGTAATCCTGCGGGAAGTAGTCCAGCAGACAGAAGGGGCGCGTTCCGGCGGCGCGGCCGTCAAAGTAGCGCGAATAGTTCTCGATGCCGGGGCAGTAGCCCAGCTCCTTAATCATCTCCACGTCGTACTCCACGCGCTGCTTGAGCCGCTGCGCCTCGACCATGCGGCCCGATTGCTCGAAGAATTCGACCTGCTTGCCCAGGTCGAGGTAGATTTGCTGCACGGCCGAGTTGATGCGCTCCTTCGTGGTCACGAAGAGACTCGTGGGGTAGAGCGTCAGCGAGTCGAGCGAGTGGATGCGTTGTCCCGTGACGGGGTCGATGCTCTGGATGGCCTCCACCTCGTCGTCGTAGAACATCACCCGGAAGCACTGGTTGCCGAACTCTCCGAAGGCGGCCATGATGTCCACCGTGTCGCCGTTGACGCGGAACGTGGCGGGCTCGAGCTCCCGCTCGGTGCGCGTGTAGAGCGCCTCGACGAGCTTGTAGAGGAAGTGCTTGTAGCTCACCACCTGACCCACGCGGATGTTGATGGCCGTGGCGTGGAAGTCGGCCGGGTTGCCGCAGCCGTAGAGGCACGAGACGCTCGAGACGACGATGATGTCGCGCCGCCCCGAGAGGAGCGTGGCGACGGTGTTCAGACGCATCTTCTCAATGTCGGCATTGATGGAGAGGTCCTTTTCAATATAGGTGTCCGTCGAGGGGAGGTAGGCCTCCGGCTGATAGTAGTCGTAGTAGGAGACGAAGTACTCGACGGCATTTTCGGGAAAGAAGTTCTTGAATTCGCCGTAGAGCTGCGCCGCAAGGGTCTTGTTGTGGCTGAGCACCAGCGTCGGACGGTCGAGCCGGGCGATGACGTTCGCCACGGTGAAGGTCTTGCCCGAGCCGGTGACGCCGAGCAGGGTGTTGTGCTTCGAGCCGTGCTCGATGGCGCTCACGAGTTGGTCGATGGCCTCCGGCTGGTCGCCCATGGGGGCATAGTCCGATACAAGGTTGAAGTTCATGGGAGCAAAGTTAGTGAAGAATTCATAAAACGGAGACTCGCGCCCCATTATTTTGTCCGCAGGGCCTCTCCGGACGGGGCGCCGCAGACGGCGGGCGCAAAGAAATCGGGAGCCGACGGTCGAGCTTTCTGAATTGTTTCGTATCTTTGCCGGTATGATTGACAGGGAAACGGTAGACCGCATCTATGCCGCCGCCAACATCGTGGACATCATCGGCGACTACGTCACGCTCAAACGCAAGGGTGTGAACTATACGGCGTGCTGCCCGTTCCACAACGAGAAGACCCCCTCGTTCATCGTTTCGCCGGCCAAGGGGCTCTTCAAGTGCTTCGGCTGCGGCAAGGGCGGTAATGCCGTCACCTTCCTCATGGAGCAGGAGGGCATTTCCTATCCCGAGGCGCTGAAGATGGTGGCCAAGCGCTACGGCATCGAGGTGCACGAGAAGGAGCTGACGGAGGAGGAGGTGCGGCGCAACGACGACCGCGAGTCGATGTTCGCACTCAACAGCTGGGCCGCCGCGTACTTCGCCAACTACCTCCACAACGAGACGGAGGGGCGCAGCGTCGGCTTGAGCTACTTCCGTCAGAAGCGCGGCATGACCGACGCCACGATTCGCAAGTTCGGGCTGGGCTTCTGTCCCGCCCGGGGCGACCGCATGTCGAAGGATGCCCTGGCGGCGGGCTACAAGCGGGAGTTCCTCCTCTCGACGGGCCTTTCGCTGGCGCGCGAGAGCGACGGCTCGCTCTACGACCGCTTCCGCGACCGGGTCATCTTCCCGGTTCACAACATCTCGGGACGCATCGTCGCCTTCGGCGGCCGCACGCTGCGCACCGACAAGCAGGTGGCCAAGTACCAGAACTCGCCCGAGAGCGAAATCTACAGCAAGAAGCGCGAGCTGTACGGCCTCTACTTTGCCAAGAAGGCGATTCAGCAGCAGAACTTCGCCATCATGGTCGAGGGCTACACCGACGTGATTTCGATGCACCAGGCCGGTGTCGAGAACGTCGTCTCGTCGTCGGGCACCTCGCTGACGACCGACCAGATTCGGCTGCTGGGGCGCTTTACGAAGAACATCACGGTCATCTACGACGGCGACTCGGCGGGCATTCACGCCTCGCTGCGCGGCATCGACATGATTCTGCGCGAGGGGATGAACGTGCGGGTGGTACTGCTGCCCGAGCCCGAGGACCCCGACTCCTTCGCCCGGAGCCATACGGCCGAGGAGGTGCAGGGCTACATCCGCGACCACGAGCGCGACTTTCTGGAGTTCAAGGCCGAGCTGCTGCTGAAGGATGCCCAGGGCGACCCCATCAGGAAGGCGGCGCTCATCGGCGACATGGTCACCTCCGTGGCCCAGATTCCCGACCCGATTCAGCGTTCGGTCTACATCAAGGAGTGCGCCCGCATCATGGACATCGACGAGAACCTCCTCATCTCGGAGGTGGCGCGCAAGCGCATCTCGACCACGGGCGACCGCGAGGCCGACGACTTCCTGCGGCGGCAGAGCGCGCGGCAGCGCTCCGAACAGGAGGTGCAGCCCGAGGTGCAGTATGTCCAGCGCGTCGAGGCGGGGAGCAGCACCGAGGCGCTCGAGCGCGAGCTGGTCAAGTACCTGCTCAAGTACGGCCACTGCTCGTTTGACTTCAAGGAGGGGCGCAACATGGTCCCCTGCAACGTGGCCGAGGTGATTTTCGCCGAGCTCGATGCCGACAACCTGAGCTTCCGCAACCCGCTCTACAACCAGATTCTGGCCACCTACCGCGAACACTGGCAGGAGCTGGGCACGGGGGTCGAGGTGCCGGTGCACTACTTTCTCAACCATCCCGACCCGGAGGTGTGCAACGCCTCGGTCGACATCCTCACCTCGGACGACAACTACGTCGCCTCGGAGTTGTGGAAGCGCAAGGAGGTGCATGTCGAGAGCGAGGCGGAGATGCTGGCCGTGGGGGTGCCCAAGGCGGTGATGCTCTACAAGTCGAAGGTTATCGATGGGTTCATCAAGGAGCTGCGCGCGCAGCTGGAAAAGGGAGACCTCAGCGAGGACGAGACCTCCGAAATCATGCAGCGCATGACGCGGCTCAATGCGGCAAGGGTCTCGATTTCCCACAAGTTGCAGCGGACGATTTTGTAGACGGAAGGCCGGGGTGATAAAAAAGGGGCGGAGGCCCGGCGGTGCATGCATTGGAGCATGCGACGTGTGCAAACAGAATAGATAAGGGTAGGACATGTACGGAACATATCCGGTGGGGAGCAGACTCCCCGGGCCGGACATCCGCCCCGAAGTAAAAATGACAACAATTGTGCCGATATGGCGGAACAGAAGAAGATAAACATACGCAACAAGCGCGCGACGTTCGACTACGAGATTCTCGAGGAGTGGGTTGCGGGTGTCGTGCTGGTGGGCACGGAAATCAAGTCGATTCGGGCCGGCAAGGTCTCGATGACCGACTCCTACTGTTATTTCGACAAGGGGGAGCTGTGGATTCGCGGCGTCAACATCGCCGAGTACGACTGGGGCACCTGCAACAACCATGCGCCGCGCCGCGACCGCAAGTTGCTGCTCACGCACCGCGAGCTGGAGAAGCTCGCACGTGCGTCGCAGGACCGCGGACTGACCATCGTCGGGCTGCGGCTTTTCCTCAACGAGCGGGGGCTTGCGAAAATTGTCATCGGACTGGCCCGCGGCCGCAAGTCCTACGACAAGCGCGAATACCTCAAGGAGAACGATGCGCGCCGCGAGATGGACAAGGCGATGAAGGCCTACAAACGGTAGCTGCGCCGCGCGGCGGCGGGGTGCACCCGTCGTCCGCGCGCACGGATGACGACACGGACAGGAAAGGATGACGGAAGATAGACGATTCAAGGCTCTGTTTTTCGATGTCGACGGAACGCTGGTGAGTTTCCGCACGCATCGGGTGCCCGACTCGGCCCGCGAGGCGCTGTGCGAGGCGCACGAACGCGGCGTGAAGCTCTACATCGCCACGGGACGCGCGGCGAAGGACCTCGAGGTGCTCGAGGGAATTCCCTGCGACGGCGTGGTGGCGCTCAACGGTTCGCACTGCGTGGCAGGAGACGGCCGTACAGTGGGCAGCGTGCCCATCCCCCGCGCGGATTTCGAGCATGCGCTCGCCCTTGCCGGGCAGTGGGGCTTCTCGCTGGCCTTCGAGCTCGACGAGGGGCTCTTTGTCAACCGCCTTTCGTCCGCAGCCGAGGAGTGGGCCCGCCTGGTGGCCCATCCCGTTCCGGTGGAGTGCGACCTGAGGGAGCTCTTCGAGCGGTGCGAATGCCGCCAGATGTGCTTCTTCTTCGACGTGGAGACCGAGCGGCAGGTGATGGCCGAGCTTCCGGGGCTGATGGCTACGCGGTGGTGTCCGCTCTTTGCCGACATCAACGTCGCGGGGACCAGCAAGGCGACGGGGCTGGAGCTCTTTGCCCGTGTCGACGGGTTCACCCCGGCCGAGACGATGGCCTTCGGCGACGGGGGCAACGATGCGGCGATGCTGCGCGCGGCAGGTGTCGGCGTGGCGATGGGCAACGGCTGCGAGGAGGCGCTGCGCGCAGCGGACTACGTGACCGCGTCGGTCGACGACGACGGTCTGCGCCGGGCCTTCGAACACTTCGGCATCATCGGCCGGCAGGGATCGGCCGAGTCCGCAACGGGACTGTGAACGAAAACGAAACAACGAATATATGGCACTGATACTCTGTATTGAAACCGGTACCGACATCTGTTCGGTCGGAATCGCCAAGGATGGCGAGTTACTGTCGCTCCGCGAGAGCGACGAGGGGCGCGACCATGCGCGCAAGGTGGGCCTCTTCGTCGATGAACTGCTGCGCGAAACGGGCATTGCGCCCGACGAACTCGATGCGGTGGCCGTCGGCAAGGGGCCGGGCTCCTATACGGGGCTGCGCATCGGCGTCTCCTTTGCCAAGGGGCTCTGCTACGGATTGCAGATTCCGCTGCTGGCTGTCGGTTCGCTCGATGCTCTGACTGAGGTGGCCCGCGAGGATTACGAGGCGGGCATCATCCGGGTCGACGACTGGGACCGTGCGCTGCTCTGCCCGATGGTCGACGCCCGGCGCATGGAGGTCTATGCGCAGGTCTTCGACAGCGAGGGACATCCGCTGAGCGAGGTCTCGGCCGAGGTGGTCGGCCCCGAGAGCTTCGCCCGCTTCCGCAGCGAAGGGCGCCCCTTCGTCATCTTCGGCAACGGCGCCCGCAAGTGCGTTGAGGTGCTGCCCGATGCCCGTCTGGTGGAGGTGACCCCCTCGGCGCGCGGCCTGGCGCGGCTGGCGCAGCAGGCCTTCGACGAGGGCCGGCGGGAGGATGTGGCCTACTTCGAGCCCTTCTATCTGAAGGATTTCGTCGTGACGACCTCGAAAAAGAAGCTCTTCTGAGTGCGCAAGCCGGGGCGACGGGCGGACGAGGCTCGGTCCGGAGCGGCGGTAATCCTGCCGCAGGAAATCAAACAAGCGGGAGCAAAACCCATCAGGGTTTTGCTCCCGCTTGTTTATCTGCCGGCTCCGGCTATTCGAGGTCGCTCAGCTGGGCCTTGAGCCGCTCCTTGAACGCTGCGCCGATGTAGGGCAGCGAGTCGACCTGTTCGAGCAGCTGCGCCTTGTTCTGCTCGTAGGCGCGCAGGTGCTCCGCGGCCCGTGTCGGCTCCTCGACGATGAAGTTCGGCGTCTGCGAGACGGTGAGGTACTCGGCGGGAAGCATGATGTAGGGCTCCTGGCGGCCCTGCTCGGCCTTGAACTCGACCGTCAGCGCGAGGCAGCGCCTGAAGATGCCGCTCTTGCCGTAGAGCTCCTTCTGGCGTGCAAGGTCCTGGGGGGCGAACTGCAGCTCGACCGCGAGCGGTTCGCTGCAGGCGACCTCGCCCGTATGGATGACCGGTGCGAGCGTGTAGGGGTCGTAGCTCCAGGTGCCGGCTTCGGGGAAGCGCGAATAGGGGAGTTCGCGTTTGCCGATGCGCACCTTGACGGGCGGGAACTGGGCCGGGAAGCGCAATTCGTAGCTCCGGCGTGCGGGGGCACCGTCGTAGCTGCCTCGGCGTGCGCCGATGAGCACCCGTATGCCTTGTTCGCTCTGTCTCTGAAGGATGTGCGTCGTGGCGTACTGCCCCTCGGTGTAGGCCGTGCTGTTGCCGTCATCCTCGTAGTAGTCCAGCTCGCCGTCGGCCCCCGGGATGAACTCCAGCACGAGCGTGTCGCACGGCTGCTGGAGGTTTCGGACCGTCGGGGGATTCATCGGCACGATGGACCCGGCGCGGAGATACCACGGATTCTCGGCGAGCGTGTAGTGGAGCGTGTCGCGGCGGTTGCCCTCGTGCATGGCCCCCGTGGTGCAGTCGTACCACCGCCCCGCGGGGAACCAGACCGTGCAGCGCGCCAGCCCCGTGACGCTGTCGACGGGTTCGGTGACGGCCGTGGCCAGAATGTCGTCGCCGAACATGTACTGCCCGCGGGCCCGGTAGGCCTCCTCCTCTTCGGGTGAGTCGTAGTACATCGGGCGGCAGATGCCTACGCCCGTGTCGTAGTTCTGGCGGGCGGCGTTATAGATATAGGGTGCCAGAGTGTAGCGCAGCCGGATGGCGTCGCGCATGGTGAAGAGGTAGTCGGGGAACATCCAGATGCAGCGCTCGATGCGGGAGTCCTTCGTGGCGTGGGTCTTGAAGATGGGGGTGAAGACGCCGTACTGCAGCCAGCGGGTGTAGAGCTCGGGGTCGGTGGCTTGCTGGTTGCGGTGGAACATGTGGCCGCCGATGTCGTGGCCCCAGTATCCATAGTTGACGTTCGAGGCCGTAGCCGTGAAGTAGGGCAGGTAGGCCAGCATCTGCCACGTGGCGTAGGTGTCGCCCGAGAAGGCCAGCGGGTAGCGGTGGCTGCCCAGCCCGCCCCAGCGGTGGTAGATGAAGGGGCGCTGCGCGGGGTGTGCGAGCCGTGCATGCTCGAAGAAGGTGTGGTTGAGCCAGAAGGTGTTCGAAAGCCCCGGCGTGAAGCGGCTCTCCTTCCACTGCTGCCAGTCGAGCCACCAGAAGTCGACGCCGAGCCGCTCCATCGGCTCCAGCACGCACTTGAAGTAGGTGTCGGCCCACTTCTGCTCGTCGATGTGGAAGGGAATGCCCTTGCCCGGCTCCGTCCAGCCGTACTCCCGGGCAAAGGCGTCGTAGACCTCCTCGTTGGGCTGGATGCCCGACGCCGGATGGAGGTTGAGCGCCGTCTTCAGCTGCTCGCGGTCGGTCCAGCGGAGGAAGTTCTGCGGCGAGGGGAAGAGCTGCTTCTGCCACGTGTAGCCGGTCCAGCCTACCCGCTGCCCGTACTCGTCGAGCGTGGGGTTGTTCTTGCGCAGCCCCCAGGTCTCGTGCCAGTCCATGTCGACAATCAGCACGTCAATCGGGATGTCCAGACTGCGGAGCTTCTGCACCAGGTCGACGAATTCGTTGTCGGAGTACTGCCAGTAGCGGCTCCACCAATACCCGAACGTATACCTGGGGGGCATCGGCGCACGGCCGGCGACGAGCGCATAGTCGGCCAGCGCCTGACGATAGTCGTGGCCGTAGGCGAAGATGTAGAGGTCCTGCCGCTCGCCCTCGGGACGGGGGGCCACCCACCGGCCCCAGGCCGAACTGTCGGGCGTCAGCACGTGGCGTTGGCTGTCGTCCACCACGGCCCAGCCCGAGCGCGAGAGGATGCCCTGCTCGAGGGGCTCCTTGAGGCGGTCACCGTCCGCGCCGTCGAGCGTCCGCGCCGTACCCATCAGGTTGAGCGAATCCTCCATGCCGGGGTGCCAGGCCACCTCCTTCTTGCCGATGCGGAAGGCCACCTCGAGGTTGTCGGCCGTAAAGGGGCCGTCGTCTTTGAGGTAGGTCAGCCGCAGGGCCGAGGTGATGAGCGTGAGGCGCTTCTTGCTCTCGCGCACGTTGAAGTCGGGCACCTTCGTCTCGCGGTTGACGAAGGTGAGCGTGGCGCGGTCCTCGAAGCGGCCGTCCTGGCTCCACTCCATGCGGATGAGACGGGGTGTGAGCACCGTAAAACGGGCATTGCCGCAGACGACCACAGCATTGGGGTCGGCCTTTGGATGCTCGGCCGCCGAGGCTCCGGGCAGGAGCGCCAGCGTGGCGGCAAGCAGAATAATAAGATGCAGGGGTTTCATGTCGGGAGTATCATTTATCGCTACAAAGATACGAAAAGATAGAAAACGAAACGCATCACTGCACGTAATTTTGCAGCGATGCGTTGCTGTCTGCCGGTGAAAAGCGGCGGAGCTACCCGCGTTGGGCCGGGTCGGCGTGCGAAGCCTCGTCGGGCAGTGTGCGGAGCTCCTCGTCGGCGGGCTGCTCCTCGTCCGTAGCGCCGGCCGCCTCGAGCGTGCGGGCCGACTGCCGCCGCTTGGTCGGCAGCCCCAGCCGCCGCAGCCGCTCGCCCGTGCGGACGATGTTGTCGTTGCCCGTGTGGAGCCGCTTGTAGGCGTCGTCGTAGGCCTCGCGCGCCTTGCCCAGCGCTGCACCGACCCCCTCGAGCGACGTGGTGAAGGCGACCAGCTGGTCGTAGAGCTTGGTGCCGTAGGTGACGATGTCGGCCGTGTTGCGGCTCTGGGCGTTGCGCTTCCAGAGGTCGTCCACCAGCTTGAGCAGCGCGAAGAGGTTGGTCGGCGACGAGATGATGACCTTCTTTTCGTAGGCGTCCGCCCAAATCGTGGGGTCGTTCTGCAGCGCCGTGAGGAAGGCCGGCTCGTTGGGAATGAACATGATGACGAAGTCGGGCGACTCGACCGGGGGCTGCACCTCCCGGCAGACGAGCCGCTGGTACTCCTTGCGCCCCAGTTCGGTGACGTGCTGCCGCACCGAGGCCAGATGGGCCGCCAGGTGGCGCGCCCGCTCGGCCTCGCTCTCGGCCGAGGTGTAGTTGACGAAGGCCGTCAGCGAGACCTTCGAGTCGATGACGATGCACTTCCCCTCGGGCAGCCGCAGCACCACGTCGGGGCGGCGGTTGTTCCCCGCCTCGTCCTTGATGTTGAGCTGCGTCTGGTAGTGCACGCCGCGGATGAGGTTCGAACTGTCGAGAATCGTTTCGAGAATCACCTCGCCCCAGTCGCCCTGTACCTTCGAGTTGCCCTTCAGCGCGTTGGTCAGATTGGTGGTCTCGGTGGTGATGCGGCGGTTGAGCTCCATGAGGTTCTTCAGCTCGTTGTGCAGCGCGCCGCGCTCCTCGTTCTCGTGGCTGTAGATGCGCTCGACCCGCTCGCGGAACTCGGCGATATTCTCCTTGAAGGGCTTGAGCAGCAGGTCGAGCGACTCCTTGTTGGTCTCCTTGAAGCGGCGCGACTGCTCGCCCAGCACCTCGTTGGCCAGGTTCTGGAACTGGAGGCGGAGCCGCTCCTCGCTCTTCTCGCGCTCGGCCTGCTCGGCGGCGCGCTCCTCGGCCGAGCGGCTGCGCAGGGCCTCAATCTCGGCGGCGGCACGTTCGCGTTCGGCCGCAGCCCGCTCGCGCTCGGCGGCCAGCGTGGTTTCGACGCGCATGCGCTCCTCGAAGCGGGTGCGCGCCTCGGCTTCGGCACGGGCGCATGCCTCGAGTGCCTCGGCCTTCTCGCGGTGCAGCCGTGCGACGTCGCGCCGCAGCAGCACCGCCGCCACGGCCAGTGCTCCGGTGGCCAGGCAGAGCACGACGATTGCAATGACAAGTATGGTGTTCATACATGCAAAAGTAGTGAATATTTCGCTTCGGCAACCCCCTCTCCGCCCCTTTTTGTCGCCGCCTCGGCTCCTGTCTCGAGCCTCGGCCTCTACGGCACGCCGGAGCTGCCGCATGCTCTTCGCCGTCGGGCGCAGGTGACCGGTTCGGGTCGTGCTGCTGCCCGAGCTGCACCTTTCCGCCCGCCGGCGGCGGAAAAGCCGGGCGAATCGGGCGGCCGGCACTTGCAGAGCCGGATTTGTTCGCTATCTTTGTAGCAGCAACCTTAAAAAACGACCAACCATGCAAAGAATCATAGCACCCTCGATGCTCTCGGCCGACTTCGGCCATCTGGACCGCGATACGCGGATGATAGACCGCAGCGCCGCCGAGTGGGTCCACATCGACGTCATGGACGGGGTCTTCGTCCCCAACATCTCGTTCGGATTTCCCGTGCTGAAGACCATCCGCAAGGCCACGGGCAAGTTCCTCGACGTCCATCTGATGATTGTCGAGCCCGAAAAGTACGTTGCCCGTTTCGCCGAGGCGGGGGCCGACCTGGTGACCTTCCACTACGAGGCGACGTGCGACGTGCACGGCTGCATCGAGCAGATTCGCCGCAGCGGCGTTCGGGTGGGCATCTCCATCAAGCCGGCCACCTCGGTCGACGTGTTGTGCGACCTCCTGCCGCTGGTCGACGTGGTGCTGGTGATGAGCGTCGAGCCGGGCTTTGGCGGACAGTCCTTTATCCCCGAATCGCTCGACAAAATCGCCCGCCTGCGCACGCTGGTGCAGGAGCAGGGGCTCGAGACGCTTATCGAGGTCGACGGCGGCATCTCGTCGCGCAACGCCCGTGCGGTGTTCGATGCCGGTGCCGAGGTGCTCGTGGCCGGCAGCGCCGTCTTCGCCGCCGCTGACCCCGAGGCCGAAATCGAGCGGATGCTCTGCGTCTGAGCCTGCATCCCGCCTGCCGGCCTCCGGCCCCGCCTCTCGTTTTGCCGCCTTGCGGGGTGATTTCCGCTCCGCCGGGGGCGGATTGTCGGGAGAAATCGCTACCTTTGCGCTGTTTTTATTCCGATTATGATTTCGCTGGACAATCTTACCGTAAGCTACGGGGGCTGGACCCTCTTCGACAATATCTCGTTCCTGATTAACCCCAAGGACCGCATCGGTCTTGTGGGCAAGAACGGAGCGGGCAAAACCACGCTGCTGCGCATCATCACCGGCGAGCAGCAGCCTACCTCGGGTGCCGTGACCATCAACGGCGAGTGCACCATCGGCTATCTGCCCCAGACGATGCGCGTGGCCGACACCACGACGCTGGTCGAGGAGACGGCCAAGGCCTTCGACGAGGTGTTGCGCCTCGAGGCCGAAATCGCCTCGCTCACGCGCGAAATTGCCGAACGCACCGACTACGAGAGCGCCGCCTACGAGCAGCTGCTCCACCGGCTCAACGACGCGCAGGACCGCTACCACATCCTCGGCGGCGAGACGCGCGATGCCGACATCGAGAAGACGCTGCTCGGTCTGGGCTTCCGCCGCGAGGATTTCGGCCGCGCGACGAGCGAATTTTCGGGCGGCTGGCGCATGCGCATCGAGCTGGCCAAGCTGCTGCTGCGCCGCCCCTCGATATTCCTGCTCGACGAGCCGACGAACCACCTCGACATCGAGTCGATTCAGTGGCTGGAGGAGTACCTGCGCAACTACAACGGCGCCGTGCTGCTCATCTCGCACGACCGCGCCTTTCTGGACAACGTGACCACGCGCACGGTCGAGCTCTCGATGGGCAAAATCTACGACTACAAGGTTCCCTACTCGAAATACGTCGTCCTGCGCGCCGAGCGCCGGGCGCAGCAGCTGGCCGCCTACGAGAACCAGCAGCGGATGATTGAGAAGACCGAGGAGTTCATCGAGAAGTTCCGCTACAAGCCCACCAAGTCGAACCAGGTGCAGTCGCGCATCAAGCAGCTGGACCGTCTGGAGCGGATTGAAATCGAGGAGGAGGACCTCGCGACGCTCAACATCAAGTTCCCGCCCGCCCCCCGCTCGGGGCAGATTGTGGCCGAGGTCCGCGACGCCGGCATGTCGTTCGGTTCGAAGCATGTCTTCAGCGGCGCCAACTTCACCATCGAGAAGGGCGACAAGATTGCCCTGGTGGGGCGCAACGGTGAGGGCAAGACGACCATGGCGCGCATGCTCATCGGTCAGCTCACGCCCACCGAAGGCTCCATCCGTCTGGGTGCCAACGTCAACATCGGCTACTATGCCCAGAATCAGGACGACCTGATGGATGGCGACTTCACGGTCTACGATACGCTCGACCGCGTGGCCGTGGGCGATATCCGCACCCGCCTGCGCGACATCCTGGGCGCCTTCCTCTTCCGCGGCGAGGATATCGACAAGAAGGTCAAGGTCCTCTCGGGCGGCGAGCGGGCGCGTCTGGCCATGGCCCGCATGATGCTCGAACCGCGCAACCTGCTGGTGCTCGACGAGCCGACGAACCACATGGACATGCGCTCGAAGGATATCCTGAAGAGTGCGCTGATGAAGTACGACGGCACGGTGGTGGTTGTTTCGCACGACCGTGAATTCCTCGACGGCATGGTTCAGAAGGTCTACGAGTTCCGCGACGGCGGCGTGAAGGAGTATCTGGGCGGCATCTACTACTTCCTCGAGAAGCGCAAGCTCGAGTCGCTGCAGGAGATTGAGCGGCGCGACGCGCCGGTGGCGAAGACGGTGGCAGCACCCAAAACCGCGAAGGGAGGAACGGAGCCTGCCGCGGCGCCGCTCTCGGGCAAGGCCTCCTACGAGCAGCGCAAGGAGCAGGAGAAGCTGCTGCGCAAGCTGCGCAAGCAGGTGGAGGGCATCGAGGCGGAGTTGGCCGACATCGAGCGGCAGATTGCCGAATACGACGCCCGCTTTGCAGCCGGCGGCGCGTACAACGAGGCCGACTTCAAGGCCTACAACGACCTGAAGGCGCGCTACGACCACCAGATGCACGAGTGGGAGAAGGCCTCCTACGAGCTGGAAATTACCGAAGGCGAGTAGCTCCGCCGGGGGCGCTCATCCCGCACCGCCGCATGCTGCAGGCATCGGAGCGGGCCGCCCCGGAAACTCCATATCCCGAAACCGCGAAAAACACCAAACGACGATGGAAAATATCATTTTCGGAATACGCCCCGTGGCCGAGGCCATCGAGGCGGGCAAGCAGATAGAGAAACTCTACATCCGCAAGGGTGCCGAGGGGGCGCTGATGACCGAACTGCGCGACCTCTGCTTCCGCCACCGGATTCGAGTGCAGGAGGTGCCCGTCGAGAAGCTCAACCGGCTGGTGCGGGGCAACCATCAGGGGGTCGTGGCGCAGATTGCCGCCATCGAGTATGTCGAGCTCAACGACATTCTGGAGCGGGTGCCCGACGACGAGACGCCGCTGGTGGTCCTCTTCGACGGGGTGACCGACGTGCGCAACTTCGGCGCCATTGCCCGCTCGGCCGAGTGCGCCGGAGCCCACGGCCTCATCGTGCCGCTCAAGAATGCGGCGCCGGTCAATGCCGAGGCGATTCGCTCGTCGGCCGGGGCGCTGACGACCATCCCGGTCTGCCGCGTAGGCTCAATACGCAATACGCTCAAGTTGCTCCAGACGGAGGGCTTCCAGGTGGTCGCCGCCACCGAGAAGAGCCGCAAGCTGCTCTACGACGCCGACTTCCGCCGTCCGACGGTCATCGTCATGGGGGCCGAGGATACGGGCATCTCGAAGGAGGTGCTCAAGCTCTGCGACGAGCAGCTGGCCATCCCTCTCATCGGCCACATCGAGTCGCTCAACGTCTCGGCCGCGGCTGCCGTGATGCTCTTCGAGGTGGTCCGCCAGCGCATCGGCCAGTAGCCGTTTCCGCGTGCGGACAGTTCGCGTGCGCACGCTTTCGGGTGAGGCCCTTCCGGGTGTATCCTGCCGCTGCGGAGCTGTTGCGGGTAGCAGGGTAGCACACCCATGTGGGCGAGGGCTGTGTATCCCGCACACGAACAGAACATCCGATAACCCATAACCCAAGTGAATATGGAGCTGAAGCAGAAATTCCGAAACGGGCTGAAGGCGCTCCGCGAAGGGGCTGTCTCCGTCGTTCGCCGCCATCCGGTGGAGCTGGTGCTCTTGCTGGCACTCACCGTTACGATGCTTGTCTATCTCGAGCGGGAAGATACGCCCGCCTCGTGGGTGACCCTTCTGGGGTGGAGCGCGCTCGTGCAGCTCATTGTCAACCTGTTGGTCGGGCAGGGCCCCTGGCGCCGCATCTACTGGGTTGTCTGGCTGCTGTTCGTGCCGCTGGCGCTCTGGCCGGGGCTTCCCGAGTGGCTGACCACGCCGCGGGGACTCGTCACGCTGCTGGTGCTCACGCCGCTGGCGCTGCTCGCCTGCCGCCGTGCGCGGGAGAACCGGCAGTTTGTCTCCGACGTGGCGGTCTACCTGCGCTCGGCGGTTCTGGCGATGCTTCTCGCGTATGTTGCATACGGACTCTTCGAGGCGATTCTCTGGTCGACGGTCGTCATCTTCGGCTTCTCGTCCGATTCGGACGCATGGGTCGCCCGCCTCTCCTTGTGGCTCGAGATACTGAACCAGTTCTTCGTGGTGCCGGTGCTCTTTATGATGATGCTCGACCGCTGGCTCCATCGCGGCGTCTCCGGGGGGCGCATCCTTGAGGTGATGCTCAACTACATCTTCACGCCGGCCGTGGTCGCCTATGCGGCCATTCTTTACCTCTACCTGCTCAAGATTCTCTTCACGTGGCGGCTGCCCGACGGCGGTGTGGCCTATCTGGTCTTCGGCTTCACCATTGCGGCGCTGCTGGTCAAGGCGCTGCGCGAACTGCTTGCGCGGCGGACGCTCGACTGGTTCTACGACCGCTTCAGCTATCTGTCGCTGCCCTTTGTCGCCTTGTTCTGGGTCGGCGTCGCACGGCGTGTGGGTGAATACGGACTGACCGAGATGCGCGTCTGGCTGCTGGCAAGCGGCGCGGTGATGTCGTTCTGCGTGCTGCTCTTCCTCTCGCGCCGGGCGGGACGCTACCTGTGGGTCGTGCTGGCGGCCATGGTCACGGCGGCCATGCTGCTCTACATTCCGCCCCTCGAACCTGCACGCCTTGCCGCCCGTTCCCAGACGCAGCGCGCCGAGCGTGCCGCCGGGCGGCTGGGCATCCTCACCGCCGGGGGACGCATAGACCTGGCCCGGTTTGAGGCCGACACGACGCAGCGCCGCACGTGCCGCGACCTTTACGAGGCGCTCGACTACCTCGAATATCGCGATACGCTCGCCATGGGCCGCTTCGGGGTCACCCCCGACGAGTTCCGCCATGCGGTTCCCTTTGCCCTTGAGGAGGAGTACGTGACGGAGGCCGGAACCGGAGAAGAGGAGTGCTGGGTGACGCCGTCGTCGAGCCGTCGGATTGAGGGAATTGACCGTTTCAGAACCTTCTATGCCGATTTCGACTATGCGAACGGCAGCTCCGGAGGCTTCTTTGTCCAGGATACGCTGCGCCTCGCCTTCGGCGATGACCGTCCCGATTTCCGGATTACGGGCGGCGCGTTGATGGAGCAGATGCTCCTGCGGGTGCACCTCGATGCGGCAAGCGCTACGGAGGAGGACTTCGAGCGTGAGAAGGACCGCATGCTCTTCTACGAGGATGACGACATTCTGATTCTCTTCTCGAGTGCCTGCTTCCGCCGCGATTCGGTCTGGAGGCTCGACCATGTTGCGGTCGACTGCGCCATGACCCGATAACCCTCCGACAACCAGACCGTCCGATGACCGAGCAGCGCACCATCATCCATCCCCGTCTGGGCGAGGTGACCCTCGCCCGCACCTCCCGTGCGCGGCGCGTCACGCTCTCGGTGCGGCCGTCGGGGGCCGTGCGGCTCTCCTATCCGTGGCGTTTCGCCCAGGCCCGGGCGCTTGAGTTCCTCGAGTCGAAGGTTGCGTGGGTCGAGGCGGCGCGCGAGCGGATGGCCCGCCGGCAGCCGGCCCTGTCGCCCGAGCTGTCGGACGAGGAGCGTACGGCGCGCATCGAGGAGCTGCGCCGCGCCGCCCGCGAGGACCTGCCGCCGCGCATCGAGCGCTGGTCGCAGCTCACGGGCCTCCGCTACACGAAACTCACCATCCGCGCCTCGCGCTCGAAGTGGGGGAGTTGCACGGGGCAGAACCACATCTCGCTGAGCCTCTTTCTGATGACCCTTCCGGAACATCTGCGCGACTTCGTCATTCTCCACGAACTCTGCCATACGCTCCACCACAACCATTCGCCACGCTTCCATGCGCTGCTCGACCGTCTGGTCGGCGGACACGAAAAGGCCCTCAACCGTGAGTTGAGGGCCTATACGACCGGTCGTTGAACCGACCCGGCCGGTCTCCCTCCGCCTGCCGGACCGACCGGCAGGCGGATTGTCTGTTATCGGGTCGAATCTACCGACATCTTTTCGCGGCGCCAGGTCGTTGCGCAGAAGAGCGTGGCGAGCAGCGAGCCGATGACGAAAATCCAGAAGGTGGCGTTCCAGCCTCCCGCGCTGCTTTCGGCCACCGAGCCGATGACGATTTTGGCCAGCAGTGCATCTCCGAACAGATAGCCGAAGAGTCCGACGAAGCCGGCAGCCGTACCGGCGGCATTCTTCGGTACGAGGTTCAGCGCCTGGATGCTCACCAGCGCCACGGGGCCGTAGATGCAGAAGCCGATGACGCAGAGCGCCACGTAGACAATCGTGCGGCAGATGGCCGTCGGGTCGCCTCCGAAGCCGCCGGCGAGCAGCTGGGCCACGGCGGCAGCCTTCCAGTAGAGGAGGATTCCGAGCAGCACCAGCACCATGTAGAGCACGTTGGCCGGAGCGCAGCGCCCCTTGAAGAAGCGGGCCGAAATCCAGCCGCAGATGAGCGTGCCCGGCACACCGGCATAGTTGTGGAGCGAGAAGGCGAGGTTGCTCTGCGAGGCGTCCATGATGTTCATCTCCTGCAGGTAGACCGGAGCCCAGTCGCTGATGCCGTAGCGTACCAGATAGACGAAGGCGTTGGCCAGCGCGATGAGCCAGAGAATCTTGTTCTTGAAGATGTAGTCGACGAAGAGGCGGCGGAAGGGAATCTTCTCCTCCTCACCCTTGGCTGCCTTGACGGGCGAGTAGTCGTTGCGGTACTCGTCGATGGACGGCAGACCACACGACTGCGGCGTGTCGCGCAGCGCCCACCAGCAGAAGAGCGCCAGCAGCAGGGCGATGCAGCTCGGGAAGATGAAAGCGGCGCGCCAGGTGTCACCCCAGCCCAGCGCCACGAAGAGCCCCACACCCAGCGTGACGAGCAGGCCGAGCGACCCGCTGCCAATCGTGTGCGAGGTGTTCCAGACCGACATCTTGAAACTTCGCTCGTTTTGCGAGAACCAGTGTGCCATGATGCGGCCGCAGGGAGGCCATCCCATGCCCGAGAGCCAGCCGACGGCCAGCATCAGGATGAAGACCACCGTGACGTTGAGCCCCGGATTGGTGTGGCTGTAGGGGAAGAGTCCCGTGCCAATCATCAGCAGCGAGGAGAGAATCAGTCCGACGACCAGGAACTTGCGGGCGTCGGAGCGGTCCGAGAGGCTTCCCATGATGAACTTGCTGAAGGCGTAGGCAATCGAGATGGCCGAGCCGGCGATGCCGACGCTTGCCTTGTCGAGCAGCCCCGCCTCAATCATGCCGGGTGCAGCCAGCGAGAGGTTCTTGCGGACCAGGTAGTAGGCTGCGTAGCCGATGAAGGCGCCCAGAAAGACGCGTAGACGCATCTGGCGGTAGCGCTTGTCGATTTTATCGGCCGGAAGAAGAGGCTTGGCGGCCGGTGGATTGAAAAAGCTGAACATGAGTCGGGTTTTCGTTCGAACGGGTCCGGCGGAACAATCCGGCGGACCCGTATCGGTTAATCGTTAATTGTAGTGGTACGGAAAGGTCGGTTATTTCTGCTCAAAGATATAACCTTTTGCCAATTCCGTAAACTTTTTCACCTGCTCTTCTTCCCAGGCCTTGTCGCGACCCAGCTCGCGGGCTACGACGGCGGCAACCTTCGGAGCGGCGGCCATCGCCTCGCGGGCGTCGACGAAGAGCATGCGCACGCGGCGTGCCAGCACATCCTCGAGCGTCATGGCCATCTCCTCGCGTACGGCCCATACGACCTCGGCCATCGTGTAGTCGAACTTGGGCGAGAGCTTCTCGCCGAGCTCGGGATTCTGACGAATCAGCTCGAGAATCTTCGGCTCGTCGCTTCCGTAGACATACATGTGGTCCTTGAGGTTGGGTTTCGGGCGGTAGCCGTGGATGTGGAGCTTCTTGGTGACGCACTTGCGGGCGGGAAGTCCCGCTACCTCGATGGCGCGGTCGACCGTATCCTCGGCCATGAGACGGTAGGAGGTCCACTTGCCGCCGGTGATAGTCACCAGACCGTTGTCCGAGACGATAATCTTGTGGCTGCGCGAAATCTCCTTTGTGCTCTTGCCCTCCTTCTTGGGTGCGGCCAGCGGGCGCTGTCCGGCAAATACCGAGAGGATGTCCTTGTAGGTCGGTGCGGGGTTCATGTAGAGGCCAGCCGTTCCCAGGATGAAGTCAATCTCCTCCTTGAGCGGACGGGGCTCCTCCTCGGCCTTCGGGCGCACGATGTCGGTCGTACCCACGACCACCTTGTCGTGCCAGGGCACGGCGAAGAGCACGCGGCCGTCCGAGGTCTTGGGGACCATGATGGCGTAGTCGCTCTTGAGGAACTTCATGTCGAGCACCAGGTGCACGCCCTGGCTCGGGGTCACCATCTTGCGGTGCTCGGGGCTGTCCATGTGCATGATGTCGTCGACGAAGCAGCCGGCGGCATTGACCACGCTGCGGGCATTGAGCTGATAGCTCTCTCCCGTGAGGTTGTCGGTGAAGGTCACTCCGCTGACGCGCCCCTCGGCGTTGTGCAGGATGCCCGTCACGGTTGCCTGGTTGACCACCACGCCGCCCTGCTCGATGCAGGTTTCGGCCAGGTTGACCGCCATGCGCGAGTCGTCGAACTGACCGTCGTGATAGACGACGCCTCCCTTGAGACCCTTCTCGACCGAGGTGGGGAGGTACTTCATCACCTTCTTGGCCGAAATGAACTTCGACCGTCCGTATCCGAAGCCGAACGAGAGCATGTCGTAGAAGGTCAGACCGCAGAAGTAGAGGAAGTTGTCCCAATAGCTGTAGTTCGAGATGACGAACGCCTGGTCCTTGACCAGATGGGGTGCGTTGGCTTTCATGCGGCCGCGCTCGCGCAGCGCCTCGAGCACGAGCATGACGTCGCCGTGCTGCAGGTAGCGGACGCCACCATGGACGAGCTTGGTGCTCCGGCTGGAGGTGCACTTTGCAAAGTCGGTCTTCTCGAGCAGGGCAACGCTGAAACCGCGCGATGCGGCGTCCACTGCGACGCCCAGGCCCGTGGCACCACCGCCCACTACGACCATATCCCAGATTTTTCCTTTTTCGGATAATTTTTCGAGTTGGGTTGATCTTTTCATAGGTTTATGAATTTCGTTTCGGAACAAAAGTAGCTATGATTTTTTATATTTCAAAATATTTGCCCTTTTATTTCAAAATGAAACTGAATTTTATTCCGAAATGTCCGAAGTGTTGTTAATTTTGCTCCCGATGCTTCCATTTCCGAATATATTTTCGTATCTTAGCGTAAATAATCAACGAAAAACGCTTTTGAATGAATAATCAAGTCGGTGAAGAGTCCCTGCTGAGCCTGCCCGAACGGCACAGCCGTATTCTGGCGCTGCTGCAACAGCACGGGTCGATTTCGGTCACGCAGCTGGCCGAGATGTTCAAGGTTTCGGAGGTGACCATCCGCAAGGACCTCTCCTACCTCGAATCGCAAAAGAAGCTCTATCGTACGCACGGCAGTGCGATTCTCATCAGCCCCTACATCAGCGACCGCCACGTCAACGAGAAGGAGAAGCGCAACGTGACCGAAAAGCGTGCCATCGGAGCCGAGGCTGCGAAGCTGCTCGAACGGGACGATTCGGTCATCATCGCTTCGGGTACTACGGTGGCTTTCCTGGCTCATGAAATCAAACCGGTCGGGCGGCTGACCGTCATCACGGCTTCGGTGCCCGTCACCTCGATTCTGTCGCAGAAGTCGAACATCGACGTAATCCAGCTCGGCGGCATCACGCGCAGCAGTTCGGTATCGGTGGTGGGCCCCTTTGCCGAGGAGATGCTCAAACACTTCAACTGCAGCAAGCTCTACATGGGCGTCGACGGCATCGACCTCGAGTGCGGACTGACGACGACCAATCTGCTCGAGGCGGCGCTCAACGGCGTGATGATTAACTCGGCACAGAAGGTCATCGTGCTGGCCGACAGCTCGAAGTTCGGCCGTCGGGGCTTCAGCCGGATTTGCAGCCTCGATTCGGTCGATATGATTATCACCGACAGCGGGGTGCAGCCCCATATCCTCAAGGAGCTTCGCGAGCGGGGCATCGAGGTGCGCGTGGTTGAGGTCTGAACCGCCTCCGTCCCGTCGGCGCAGGTGGTGGCTGCCGCATTGTGCCGGCCGCCGTGTGCACCTGTCGGAGCGTGCCGTAGGGCAGCTCCGGGATAGAAAAGCAGAAGCGCGTTGCCGCATGTCGGCAACGCGCTTCTTTCGTATCGCTCCCGGCCCGGCGCTGCGACGCCGGGGTGCTGAGCTATTTCTCGCCGATGAGCTGCTGCAGCTGCTCGGGGTAGTTGGTGGTGATGTAGTCGACACCCAGGTCGATGAAGTAGCGCATGTCCTCCTCCTTGTCTACGGTCCAGACGTTGACCTCGAGGCCCAGCTTGTGCGCCTGCTCGACCCATTCGGGATGCTTGCGCAGCGCCTCAATCGAGTAGTCGATGCCGGCCAGACCGAGCTTCTTGATTTTCTTGGGCGTGAGGTCGCCGTCGAGGTAGTAGATTTTCGAATCGGGCAGCAGCTTCTTGAAGGCCAGGCAGGCGTTGAGCGAGAAGGCGATGATGTCGGTCCGCTCGACAAGGCCGTACTTGCGCAGCGCCTTGACGATTTTTTCGGCGGCGAGGTCCTCGCGGCTGAGGTCCGAGAGCGACTTCATCTCAAGCACGAGCCGCGTGTCGGGTTTCGTCGTCACCAGCTTCAGATAGGCGTCGAGCGTCGGGATGTTCTCGCCGTTGGCCAGCACGATGTTGCAGATATCGCGCTGTGTCGAGCGCTCCATGTTGATGTCCGTCCCCTTGAAGACGCGGTCGTGGTTGACGATGAGCCGGTCGTCGGCCGTGAGCCATACGTCGATTTCCGAGGCGAAGACCCCAATCGAGTCGGCCTTGGAGAACGAAGCGAGCGAGTTCTGGGCCGAGTTGGGGGCTTTCCAGTAGCCTCGGTGGGCGATGACCTTGGGCTGGGCCAGAGCCGAGCCGGCACCGGCTGCCAGAAGGATGAAAAGAAGCGAAAGTTTTTTCATGGCATTCAGGTTTGAGTAATTACAAAACGAAACTTAAAACAAAGATAGGGAAATTTTGCCAACTTGCAACAAAAATTCTTCGGCCCGGCCGACGTTTCATGGTTTTGTCATCGCCCCGGTTCTTCCCCGTTTCCGCCCGCGGTTCTCTCTATGGCCCTATTTCACCCTCTGTTCTTTGCTGTTCCCGGTCGCCTGCGTCTGCCGTTTTCGCGGCCTGCGGACCTTTCTCTCCACGGTCGGCTCCCTTTGCGCTCTTTGTAGCCACGTGTGTACGGGCAGCAGGGTAGGGGGAGATAGGGAGCGGTGTGACGGATGCATGAAGCGTAAGTTTTGCGGCTGCCGCTTTCGGATTTCGGAAAAAATGCCTATCTTCGTAAAGTTTGAATCCAACCAAAATATTGACTTATGAATAAGAATATGAAGGAGCAGCTTCTCGCCAAGTTCCGGGAACTCTACGGCGAGGGGGCATCGCTCTTCACGTCACCTGGACGCATCAACCTCATCGGCGAACATACGGACTACAACGGTGGCTTCGTCTTCCCCGGAGCGGTGGACAAGGGTATCATGGCAGCCATCCGTCCCAACGGCACGGAGCGCGTGCGGGCCTGGTCGCTCGACATGAACGAGGCCTCGGAGTTCGGTCTGGGCGAGGCGGACAAGCCCGCACAGTCGTGGGCGCGCTACATCTTCGGCGTCTGCCGTGAGGTGCAGAAGCGCGGCGGCCGCATCGGCGGCTTCGATACGGTCTTTGCGGGCGACGTGCCGCTGGGTGCGGGCATGTCTTCGTCGGCGGCGCTCGAATCGACCTATGCCTTTGCCCTCAACGAGTTGTGGCAGTGCGGCATCGACAAGTTCGAACTGGCGAAAATCGGCCAGGCGACCGAGCACAACTACTGCGGCGTCAACTGCGGCATCATGGACCAGTTCGCCTCGGTCTTCGGCAAGCGGGGCAATCTGATTCGTCTCGACTGCCGCTCGCTCGAGTATGAGTACTTTCCCTTCGACCCGAAGGGATACCGTCTGGTGCTGCTCGATTCGCGCGTGAAGCACGAGTTGGTGGGTTCGCCCTACAACGACCGCCGCGCTTCGTGCGAGCGGGTGGCCCGGGTGCTGGGACAGGAGTTCCTGCGCGGCGCCACGATGGAGCAGCTCGATGCCGTGAAGGGGCAGATTTCGGAGGAGGATTACAAGCGTGCCCGCTACGTCATCGGCGAGGAGCGCCGTGTGCTCGATGTCTGCGATGCGCTGGGGCGGGGCGACTACGAGACGGTCGGCCGTCGGATGTACGAGACGCACTGGGGTATGTCGAAGGATTACGAGGTGTCGTGCGAGGAGCTGGACTTCCTGGTCGAGGTGGCCGAGGCGTGCGGCGTCACGGGTTCGCGCATCATGGGCGGCGGCTTCGGCGGCTGCACCATCAACCTGGTGAAGGACGAACGCTACGACGACTTCATCGCAAAGGCCCGGGAGCAGTTCGCTGCCCGTTACGGCCACGAGCCGAAGGTCTACGACGTAGTCATCTCGGACGGTTCGCGCCGGCTGGAGTGATTATATATATTGGTGAAAAATCCCGCAACCGAAAGGTCGCGGGATTTTTTGTGTCTTGTCGCTGTGTCGGGTCGGGTGGAGCCGTGTCGGGCCCCGGATTGGATGCCCGTTTTGCTTGGGGTGGCTGCACGTCCGGAGCTCCGCATCCGCCTCAGAGCATGCGCTGGAGCATCACCTCGTCGCAGAACCCTTCGGAGCTCCAGAGCCAGTCGCGGCGCGTGCCGGTCTCGATGAATCCCGCCCGGCGGAAGAGGGCCAGGCTGGCCTTGTTGCCGGCGGCGACGCTGCTCCACAGCTGGTGGAGCCCCAGCACCTCGCGGGCGTACTCCGTCAGCAGCTCGAGGGCCTCCGAGGCGTAACCCAGACCCCGGAGCTCCGGGTCATGGACCAGAATGCCGACGCCGGCACGGCGGTGCTGCGGCTCGAATTCGAAGAGGTCGAGCGCTCCGACCGGGCGTCCCGTCTCGAGCGCCTCGATGATGAGGCGCATCTGGCGCGTCTGGTAGATGTCGAACTGCTGCTCGTCGACGAAGCGCTGCAGCTGATGGCGCGAGAAGGGGGCCAGCGTGCCGCTGACGTGCCAGACCGCGGGGTCGTTCTCCCAACGGTACATCGGCTCGACGTCGTCGGGTTCGACGGCGCGCAGGCGGATGAGTTTGCCTTCGAGTCTCATGTTTTTCGATTCGGTGCGGGTCGCGGGGTGCCCGCTGCCTCCGGATGAGCTTTACAGTCCGATGATTTTGTTGCGGATGAGCATCGCTACGCCCCAGGCGTTGGCATTGTCGCTCATCTTCGACAGGCGGAACTTCGTATCCTTGTAGACCAGGTTGAGCGAGTATTTGTTGGTCGAGGATTTGAGCGGCAGCATGATGTAGTCGCCCGCTGCGGCCAGGTTGCCGCCCACGATGACCGTCTCGGGGTTGAACGTGTTGATGAGGAAGGCCACCGCCTTGCCCATCTTCTCGCCCGCCTCCTCGATGAGCTCGATGGAGAGGTTGTCGTCGTTTTTGGCCGCGGCGATGATGTCGTCGATGTGGATGCTCTTCTGCTGGTCGTACTTCTCCTTGAGAATCGTATTGCGCCCGTTCTCAATCAGATGGCACATCTTCTCCTCGATGGCGATACCCGAAACCTCGGTCTCGAGGCACCCCTTCTTGCCGCACGAGCAGATGATTTCGTTGTCGAAGAAGGGGATGTGGCCGAACTCGCCCGCAAAGCCGCTCTTGCCGTAGTAGAGCTTGCCGTCGATGACGATGCCGATGGCCACGCCGCGGCCCAGATGGAGGTACAACACGTCGCTGTCCTCCTTCGACTTGCCGCAGGTGTACTCCGCATAGCAGCGGGCTCGGGTGTCGTTCTCGAGCAGTACGCGGATGCCGATGCGCGACTCGAGAATGTCGCGCAGCGACTGCTCGCTCGTGGTGAAGTACTTGTAGCTGCGCCCCGTGGCGGGGTTGACGCGGCCCGTCATGCAGACGCCCACGCCGAGAATCTTGCTGCGGTCGATGCCGCACGTGGCGATGAAGTGCTCGATGTTGCTGCAGATGCGCTCGAGGCACTGCGGGCGGTCGAGCAGCTCGAACGTGTTGTCGTACTCTTCCTTGATGATGTTGTTCTGCAGGTCGGTAATCAGGAAACTCATCTTGTCGCGGTTGACGCTCACTCCGGCGAAGTAGATGGCCGAGTTGGCCAGGCCGAAGATGTTGGGACGCCGTCCGCCCGGGGTCTCCACCTTGCCCAGGTCCGTCACGATGTTCTCGTCGACGAGCTCCTGGACCAGTTTGGTGATGGTCGGTACGCTGATATGCAGCTCCTTGGTCAACTCCGACAGCGTGCATTCGCCGTTGATGGCCATGTGAGCGATGATGTTACGTTTGATGATGCTGTTCTTGTGCGTGATGCCCTTCAGCTCATCGTCCTCGTGCTTGTTGAAGAATTCTGTCAGCGATGCCATTCCTTTATCTCATTATTTAACCGAACTTCGGCAAATATAATAAGAATTATTAAAAACGCCAATATATTTTAATAAAATTTAATATATTTCGTTCCAAACGGCACAAAAAAAGAGGAAGGGACTGAAAAACAACCCCTTCCTCCTGTGCCGTGCAGTGGTACTACAGCGTCGATTTCGATTCGACAACAGCCTCCTTGTCGACCTTCTTGATGAGGCCCTGGAGCACCGTGCCGGGGCCGAGTTCGGTGAACTCCGTCACGCCGTCGGCGAGCATGTTCTTGACGATGTAGGTCCAGCGTACGGGGGCCGTCAGCTGGGCAATCAGGTTGGCCTTGATGCGGGCGGGGTCCGTATAGGGCTTCGCATCGACATTCTGGTAGATGGGGCAGCTCGGCGTCTGGAAGGGAGCCTCCTCGATGGCCTTCTGCAGCTCCTGCTTGGCGGGCTCCATCAGCGGCGAGTGGAACGCACCGCCCACGGGCAGACGCAGCGCACGGCGTGCACCGGCCTCCTTGGCCTTCTCGCAGGCAGCCTCGACGGCCTCGACGGCACCCGAGATAACCAGCTGGCCCGGGCAGTTGTAGTTGGCTGCAACGACCACGCCGTCAATCGACGAGCAGATATCCTCGACAACCTTATCCTCCAGACCGAGGATGGCGGCCATCGTACCGGGCTGCACCTCGCAGGCGGCCTGCATGGCCATGGCACGTTTCGAAACCAGCTTCAGACCATCCTCGAACGAGAGGGCTCCGGCAACTACCAGTGCCGAGAACTCGCCCAGCGAGTGGCCGGCAACGGCATCGGGCTTTACGCCCAGCGCCTTGGCCATGATGACCGAGTGGAGGAATACGGCGGGCTGCGTCACTTTGGTCTGCTTGAGCTCCTCGTCCGTACCGGCGAACATGATGTCGGTGATGCGGAAGCCGAGAATCTCGTTGGCCTGCTCGAAGAGGGCCTTCGCCTCGGGTACGTGTTCGTAGAGGTCCTTGCCCATGCCTACGGCCTGAGCACCCTGACCCGGAAATACGTATGCGTGTTTCATGATTTCCAAATAATTTTTGTTTGCGTGGGCAAAGATACGAATTTATTTTCTAAATTTGCACCGCAATGGTTCACAAAGAGTTCACAACCACTCCGCGTGATTAAATGGGAATGCCGTGAAATTCGGCAGCAGTTCCCGCTGCTGTAAGTTCCTCAATGGGCGCAATACTCTTTGCCACTGGTCCTTGGGACCGGGAAGGCATTGCGTTCGGAACAAGCCAGAAGACCTGCCTTGCATCCTTCGGAAGAGGACTCTTTTTCGGACACGTTCTGCGGCGAACGGAGGTGTCGGACATCAGGTCGTTTCATCGTTCGATGTCGGATAGGCCGGCGGTCCCGGGTGCGGTCGGAAAAAGGTTCGTTCTCCGAGTGCGGAGGGGCGGAGCCTGCGCTTCGCGTGCGGTTTGCCGAGCATATGTTCAACCAAAATAACAAACAATGATGAAAAAACTTTTCTATTTGGCTTTTGCCGCTCTGGCCTTTGCCGGATGCTCCGATTCGAACGACGAAGAGGTCCCCGGAGCGAAGACGACCGTGATTGATTTCGAAGGTGCCAACCTCGGCGCGGAGGGTTACATCTGGGGCAAGCCCCAGGCCCGTCTGCTGACCGATGACGACGCCGAGAGCGAGACGTTCGGTGCCGGTTCGCTCTTCTTCTACGACGCGCTCTACACCGAGGACGATGCCTCCATCTTCACCTTCTACACGGACAATGCCGGACTGGATTGGAACACCGATACGTGGAACGGATTCGTCATCTCGAACCACACCGACATGACCACGCCGGGCTATGTCAACGACAAGAGCGTCTATGCCACCAGCGGAGCCGACGGTTCGTCGCAGTTTGCCGTTGCCTACTACGGTGCATGGACCGGCGCCCCCTACGGCATTCCGCTCGTGCGCTTTGCAACGGCCGTCCGCCCCAAATCGATTGCCGTAGCCAACACCGCCTATTTCTACCTCTATTATACGAAGGAGGCGACGTCGGTTGCCGACGTGAAGGGTGTCATCACGGGTTACAACGGTGAGACGAAGAGCGGTGAGGTGAAGTTCGTGATGGCCGACAAGGCATCGGGTACGGTGCAGTCGGGCTGGGAGACCCTCGACCTCTCGTCGCTGGGAACGGTTACGAGCATGACCTTCACGGTCGAGAGCGAGGATACGATGTGCCCCTACTACTTCGCCATCGACAACCTTGCCTACGAGAAGTAGCCGTGCGATGCCGCCCTGTGGCGGTATCTCGACGGTCCTGAATAGACTCCTGCCGCGTCGGATGCGGCGGGAGTCTTTTTTTGTGTCCGTGCGGAGGGTGCTTTGCCGGGCGTTTTTTTGTCCGCTCTGGTGCGGCTCTCATCTTCCTGCGCAGGCCGTGCCGCCGCATCCACTTGAACGGGCGTATTCCGCAGGATATGGCAAAGGCCCCTTTCTTTCTGCGAAGAGAAGTGCCTTTGCTATTTGAACTTGAACGCAGCGAGGCGGCTGCCATCGGCAGCCGCCTCGCATCTGTGGAGGTGCACCTCCGGGGCGTATCCGCTCGCCTTAAATCAGCGTATCCTTCTCGATGTCCTTGAAGTAGCGGTAGGTCGAGACGCGGAGCTCCTCGGCGGCCGCATCGTCGCAGACGATGATGCCGCTGGGGTGTACCTGCAGCGCCGAGATGGTCCACTGGTGGTTGTAGCCGCCCTCGACACCGTGGCGTACGGCGCGGGCCTTCTTGTGGCCCGTGGCGAGGATGACGACCTTCTTGGCCGAGAGCACCGTCGCTACGCCCACCGTCAGCGCCGTCTTCGGAACCAGACGCGTATCGCCGCCGAAGAAGCGGGCGTTGACCTGAATCGTATCGGTGGTCAGCGTCTTGATGCGCGTGCGCGACTGGAGCGACGAGAAGGGCTCGTTGAAGGCCAGGTGGCCGTCTTCGCCCACGCCGCCCATGAAGAGGTCGATGCCGCCGGCCTCCTCGATGCGTGCCTCATAGTCGGCGCACTCCTTGACCAGGTCCTCGGCGTTGCCGTTGAGGATGTTGACATTCTCGGGAATGATGTCGATGTGGCGGAAGAAGTTGTTCCACATGAACGAGTGGTAGCTCTCGGGATGCTCCTCGGGAAGACCCACATATTCGTCCATGTTGAAGGTGATGACGTTCTTGAACGACACCTCGCCCGCCTTGTAGAGGCGGATGAGCTCCTTGTAGGTCTCCAGCGGCGTCGAGCCGGTCGGAAGGCCCAGTACGAAGGGTGACGAGGTGAGCTTGCTCTTGAGCCGAATCTGCTCGACGATGTAGCGAGCCGTCCACTGCGCTACCTGCTGCGGGGTGTTTTCGATAATTACTCGCATGGTGTTTCTTGTTTGTGGCGGTATGGCCTTTCTGCCGATGTCCTCCTTCGCATCTTGCCCGTCGGGATGCCGCACGGCACCCCGACGAGGTCCGACGCTGAGGGGTTACACTCCGGCGGAAGACCCTTCCGCCCGGTTATTAATTGTTTTTTACGTTCGCTTCGGCGGCGCTCAGAACATCTTGACGAAGACCTCGATGGCCTGATACTCGGCCATGCCCAACTGGTCGTAGAGACGTGCCGTGTGCTGCGTACGCTCCTCGGCCCGCTGCCAGAATTCGCGGGTATCGCTGCCCGGGAAGGGAACGATGTCCTTCTGCGAAAGGTGACGGTAGATGGCATGACGCTTCTTGATGAGCTCGTCGGGCGACAGAGGCACGGCCATGTCCACCATGCCGAGGTCCCACTCCATCCAGGCGCCCCGATAGAGCCACAGATGGCAATCTTTGAGCCAATCGTCGTCCTTGACAATCTCCAGCGCGCCCAGAACCGCCTCCATGCAGGTGCGGTGCGTTCCGTGGGGGTCGGCCAGGTCACCGGCGGCGTAAATCTGATGAGGCTTGATTTCACGCAGCAGGTTGACGATGATGTTGATGTCCTTCTCGGTGAGCTGTCCCTTCTTGATGCCGCCCGTCTCGTAGAAGGGCAGGTTGAGGAAGTGGGCGTTGGTGTCGGGGTTCAGACCGAACGAACGTACGGCGGCGCGGGCCTCGGCGCGGCGAATCGAACCCTTGAGGTCGAGCAGTGCGCGCGGCTCGGGCTCGCCCTTCTTCTTGCCGGCGATGATGCGCTTCACCTCCTCGAGGTGGTCGGCATAGCCCAGCTCGCGCGAGGTGTCGATGTTCTGGACCACCACGTCGTCGTGTACGGCCACGTTGCCCGACGTCTCGTAGGCTACGTGTACGTCATGACCCTGCTGTACGAGCCGGATGAAGGTACCGCCCATCGAGATTACGTCGTCGTCGGGGTGGGGCGAGAAGATGACCACGCGCTTGGGGAAGGGCTTCGACGAGACGGGGCGCGTCGAGTCGTCGGCGTTGGGTTTGCCGCCGGGCCATCCCGTGATGGTGTGCTGCAGGTCGTTGAATACGTCGATGTTGATTTGGTCGTAGGTGCGGCCCTGTTCGAGCAGCTCGCCCAGCGAGTTCTCGATGTAGTCCTTGTAGGTGAGCTTCAGAATCGGCTTCTTCACCTCGCCGCAGAGCCATACGACGGCCTTGCGGACGAACTTCGGCGTCCAGTTGCAGGGACCCACCTTCCAGGGGGTCTGCTCGCGGGTGAGCTGGTGGGCCGCATTCTCGTCGATGACTACCTCGATGTTGGGGTGTGCCTGCAGGTTCGAGGCGGGCAGCATCGGGTTGATGTCCCCTTCGACAACCTTCTGGATGACATCGGCCTTGTCCTCGCCCCAGGCCATGAGGATAATCTTCTCGGCGTGCATGATGGTGCCGATACCCATCGTGATGGCCATCTTCGGGGTGTTCTCCAGTCCGAAGAAGGCACCCGACTGCGTCTTGCGCGTGTCGTAGTTGAGCTGTACCAGACGCGTGCGCGACTTGGCGTAGGAACCCGGCTCGTTGAAGCCAATCTGGCCGTTCTCGCCCACGCCGATAATCATCAGGTCGATGTGGCTGGCGGCGCTGTCGTACGAAGCGCAGTACTCCGAAACCTTGTCCTCGGGAATCGTGCCGTCGGGAATGTGGATGTTCTCGGGCAGGATGTCGATGTGGTTGAGAAAATCCTCATGGATGCGGTAGTTGCGGCTCTGCTGCTCGCTCGACTTGATGGGGTAGAACTCGTCGAGGCTGTAGACGGCCACGTTGCGGAAGCTGACCTCGCCCTCCTCGTAGCGCTTTACCAGCTCGTGGTAGAGGCCCAGCGGCGTGCGGCCGGTGGTCAGACCCAGCACGAAGGGTGCATTCTCGTCGTAGACCTCGTTCGAGCAGTGGCTCTCGTTGTAGTTGCGAATCATCTTCACGATGACGTCGGCGACATACTTTACACCCAGATATTCGTTCTCGTAGACCGAGGTGCGAATCTTCTCGTAGCGATGGATGATGTCGCGGGGGGCGGAGCTTTCGATGAGTCCGCCGTCCTTCGGAAGTGAATACTTGCTGTTGTTCATGGTTGTGACTATTTATGCAGTAACTTTTGTTGTCGTTCTATTGCTCGAACTCCACCTCGGCGAAGAAGCGGGGCAGGTGGAAGTCCGGTTTGGGGTTCTCAATCGGCTGCCACGAGAGGAAGTGCGGGTGGGAGAGCTCGTCGCCGCACTTGTAGAGGTTGGCCGTGGCCCGCACGCCGTTCCACCGCTTCAGCTGGTGGCGGAAGAGGACGTCGGCCGGGATGGCCAGCACGGTCGACCAGCGGTTGTCGCCCACGCGCTCGGCAAAGGGCTCGCGCCCGAGCGAAGGGTAGCGGCCGACGCGGGCGAGCAGCTCCGGTGTGGCATGGGTCGGATGCTCGCGCTCCTTGCGGAAGGCGAGCAGCAGGCGTCCCGTGCAGGTCGTCTCGAAGTTGTAGTAGCCCGTATCGTCGAGCGCGATGAAGAACTCCACGCAGGAGTCGGTCCATACGCGGCCGTTGTCCTCGGTCACTTCGCCCTTGGTGTAGCGCTCCTCCACGTCGAAGCGGAGCCACAGCGTTTCGCCCGTATGGAAGATGCGGAACGAGACCTGCGGCCGGTAGGGGTAGGTGTCGGGCCAGTTGCAGCAGGCTATCGGCTGCGGCTCGATGGCGGCGAAGGCCTCCTCCATGGCCCGGAGGTCGGTCGTGTCGAACGGTTTGAGGTGTCTTATCTTCATGGTCATGTTCAATGTTTCGTTGTTGCGTATCGGTCGGCCAGCCTGCGCACCACGTCGCACATGGCGTCGTATTGCTCCTCCATGCTTTGGAGCAGCCGGTACTGGGCGCGGGTGCGCACCAGGTTGTGGTCGGCGCTGCGGGTCTTGTAGTAGGTGTCGCCGTCGAGGTAGTCCATCAGGAAGCGGAGCACCTGCTCGTAGGTAATATAACGTGCCGAGAAGGCCAGATATTCTCTTTCGGACGGAGAAAGTTCGCGGGCGTGCTGCGAGAGATAGCCCTCCGTGTAGGCCGTGAAGAGCTCCATCGACATTCCGACGCGCCGCAGGTCGCGGTCATCCTCGGCCCCCGTGTTGGTGTAGGTGCGGATGGCGTCGCCGAAGTCGTTGAGCGACGTGGAGTTCATCACCGTGTCGAGGTCGATGACACAGAGCACGTTGCCCGCTCGGTCGAAGAGAATGTTGCTGATTTTCGTGTCGTTGTGCGTCACGTGGCGGGGTATGACCCCCTCCTCGACCAGCCGCCAGAAGGCGAGCATCTCCTCGCGCCGCGATTCAATCCATCCAATCTCCTCGGCTGCGCTGCGGCAGCGGCCCGCGGCGTCGCGCGCGAGCGTCCGGTCCCACTGCGCGAAGCGGTGGCGGATGTTGTGGAAGCCGGGAATGGTCTCGGCCAGCGGCTCGTCGAAGTCGGCCAGCTGCGACTGGAAGTGCCCGATGCCGATGCCGCCCTTGCGGGCCAGCTCGGGCGAGTCTGCGCGGTCGTAGGTGACCGTGTCGTCGATGAAGAGCGTTGCGGCCCAGTGTTCGCCCGCCTCGTCGCGGTGCGAAAGGCTGCCGCTGCGGGTGGGGATGACGCGCAGCACTTCGCGGTTGGGGTCGCCGCCCGCGGCAAGCACCTTGCGGCGGATGTGGTCGGTCACCTTGCGGATGTTCTCCATCATGGCCGGAACATCCTTGAAGATGTTGCCGTTCTTGCGCTGGAGGATGTAGTCGGGCGTGCCGCTTCCGGTGCGGATGCGGTAGGTGTCGTTGATGAAGCCCTCGCCCACGGGGGTGATGTCGAGGATTTCACCGTCCAGTGCAAATCGCGACGCGATTGCTGCAAGTCTTTCGTCCATGCGCTCTTACTCTGTTTGGTTCTGGTTCCGGCGCGGCCCTCACGAGCCCGCACCAATCCGGATTGTCGTTCGCCGCTTCGTACGGGCACTCCTCCCGTATCTCCTTGTTGCGGACATATATGCGAAAAATCAGCCCGGAGCCTTCCCCGTTCAGGGAAGGTCGAGCTGATTGTAACGCTCTGCGGTTCCGGTCGCTCCGGAAGGAGGGGTTGCAATCCTGTCGTCGTCGGCCGCGCATCTCCGCATCGGGCCGCTGCCCGATGCCCCGGGAACGGATTGCTCCGCGGTGCGGATGCCCTTCGTGCGACGAATCGTGTGGAGGCCGGTGGCAAGACTATCTTTCATCGTTCAATCCCCTTTGGACTCTAAAGATAGCCTTTTTCCGACACTTTACCAAAAATGCGTCCTGTTTTTATGCAATCCAGCTGGTCAGGAACTTGAGTTTCCCTTCCGGCTTGACGCGCAGCGAGCGGGTCGTGGCGGGCAGCAGCAGCGTTTCGCCCTGATGCACCTCCAGCTTGTGGCCCTCGTTGTCCTCGACCGTGCCCCGGCCCTCGACGCAGATGAAGACCACGAACGAGTCGAGCGATGCGAAATCGAAGGTCTTCTCCTCGTCCAGCTCGCAGAGCGAGGTGGTGAAGTAGGGGCAGGAAATCAGCTCCGTGAGCTCGTTCTTCTCGGCCTTGTAGTGGGTGCGGTAGTCGGGCAGCACGGTGTAGTCGATGGCACCCTTGGCCAGCTCGGTATGCAGCTCGCGGGGCTTGCCGTCGGCGCCCTTGCGGTTGAAGTCGTAGATGCGGTAGGTGATGTCCGACGTCTGCTGGATTTCGGCGATGAACGAACCGGCGCCGATGCTGTGCACGCGGCCTGCGGGCAGGAAGAAAAGGTCGCCCGGGTGCACCTCGTAGTCCTTCAGGATGTCGGTGATGGTGTTGTCGGCGACGCTGGCCTCATACTCGGCCGGGGTCACCTGCTTGGCGAAGCCCGAGCGGAGGTGCGCCCCCTTGTCGGCATCCACGACATACCACATCTCGGTCTTGCCCTTCGAGTGGTGGCGCTCCCAGGCCAGCTGGTCGTTGGGGTGCACCTGAATCGAGAGGTCCTGACGGGCGTCGATGAACTTGATGAGCAGCGGGAACTCGTTGCCGAAGCGTTCGTAGTTGGCCTTGCCCAGCAGACGCTCCTTTTCGCGGGCCAGCAGTTCGGGCAGGGTCGTGCCGGCCAGCTCGCCGTTGGCAACGACCGATTCGTTGCCCTTCACGCCCGAGAGCTCCCAGCTCTCGCCGACCTGCTTCTGGTCGGATTCAATCTGCTTGTAGGGAATTATCTTCTCACCGCCCCAGAGTACGGTCTTGAGAATGGGTCTGAATTTGAACGGATACATGGTTTTCTCCTATTGGGTTGTTCTGTTATTGTTCGTTGTTGGTGTCCAACTGATGGAGCGCATAGGCATATGCGCCCACCGAGATGGCCTTGCTTGCACCCAGCTTAGAAATCATCACGCCGATGCGCTTCATCGGGTCGTAGGCCACGTAGCGGTCCGTGCCGTAGACCTTCAGCGGACGCTGGTTGCCCTTGGCAAAGGCCTTGAACTCCTCCTCGTTGTCCAGGTCGAAGACCTCCATCTGGACGCGGTTGAGCGTCTCGCCCGAGAGGGTTCCGATTTTGCCGCGCAGCTCCTTCAGAAGGCTCGGCATGATGTACTTGCGTGCTGCGGTGATGCCGCCGCCGATGACGATGAGTCCGTCGATGAGTGTCACGGCCGTAGCCATGGCGTCGCCGGCAACCTCGCCCAGCTCGGCGAAGGCCTTCTTGGCCGCCTCGACATTGCCCGGACGCGTTCCGTCGGCGATTTCGCAGATGTCCTTCGGCTCGAAGTGGTGGTTCACGTCGCCCGAAGCCTCGCCGTAGACGCGCTTGATGGCACGCACGGCCACGCCGTCCTCGACGATGATGTTGGGCATCTTCTTGTGGCGCAGACAGAAGGTCTCCACGCAGGAGTTGTCGCCCGTATGGAGCTGGTTGTCGTTGGTGACGATGCCGATGCCGAAGCCCGTGCCGAAGGTGTAGCCGATGAGGTTGTGGTAGCGCTTCGAGCTGCCGAGCGCCTCCAGTTTGGCGTTGACCTCAGGCAGCGCGCCTCCGAGCGCCTCGCCGTAGGCGAACAGGTCGCCGTCGTTGTTGATGAAGACGGGGATGCCGAAGGTGTATTCGAGGAAGGGGCCCAGCGCCACGCCGTCGCGGAACGACGGGAAGTTGGGCAGGTAGCCGCCGATAACCCCGTTGCGGTAGTCGGCCGGGCCGGGGAAGGCGAAGCTGATGGCCACGGGCTTGGTCTCCAGCTTGGAGATGACCTGACGGAAGCCCTCGACCATCGTGGCGAGGCATTTGTCAAGGTCCTGGGCGTTCGACGGCATCGTGATGGGGTCGACGATGAATTTGTTGGCCTGCATGGCGCCGAAGACGAAGTTCGTGCCGCCTGCGTCGAGGGTGATGACCACCCGGCTGTCGTATCTGTACATGCTGTTCCGGTTTTTTGTAGTCGGTTTCGGGGTCGGCGGGCGCTCGTCGCACAAATGCCCGCTCCGGCGTCGCGCGGGGCGGGTGGCCGCCGTGCGGTATCGGACGCGGAAGAGGGGCGAAGGGCTCGCTTACGCGCCTTAAGGCGCAACGAAGATACAAAAAATTTGCGAAACGGCCGAGCCTCGTCGGAAAAAGTGGAACGGATTCGTTCCAAAGCGTCGTCGGATTGGTTCAAACGGCAGGATTTTGTTACCTTTGTTCTACGGAATGAACCCGATACAAAAATCGAAACGATGATGAAACGCCTGCTGCTGTGGGTGCTGCTTCTGGGCGGCACGCTGGGAGCGACGGCCCAGCAGATGACCGTCGCCACGTTCAACGTACGTTACCGCAACGAGGGGGATGCTGCGGCCGGAAACGGCTGGGAGCGGCGCCTTCCGCACGTGTGCGGCATTGTCGAGTCACAGGGCTTCGACATCTTCGGCGCACAGGAGGTGCTCGACGACCAGTTGCACGACATGCTCGACCGGCTGCCCGACTATGCCTATATTGGCGTCGGCCGCGACGACGGGGCGACGCAGGGGGAGTATGCCCCGATTTTCTACCTCCGCGAGCGCTTCGAACTGCTCGATGAAGGCCATTTCTGGCTCTCGGAGAGTCCCGGGCGGCCGAGCGTGGGGTGGGATGCGGCGCTGCCCCGCATCTGTACGTGGGGCAGGTTCCGCGACCGGCAGAGCGGCGTTGTCTTCCACTTCTTCAACCTCCACCTGGACCATGTCGGCGTCCGGGCGCGCGCCGAGAGCTGCCGTCTGGTCCTTGAACGCATCCGCTCGATGTGCGCGCCGGGCGAGTGCTGTTTCCTTACGGGCGACTTCAACGTCGACCAGACCGATGCAATCTATGCGCTGCTGGCCCGCTCCGAGGCGCTGCGCGATGCGTACGAGGCGGCCGAACGACGCTACGCCCCCAACGGCACCTTCAACAACTTCGACCCCGAGGCCATGACCTCGAGCCGGATTGACCACATCTTCGTCTCCCCCTCGGTCGAGGTCTGCTCCTACGGGGTGCTGACTTCGACCTACCGCACGCCCGTCGAGGGGAGCGACCAGGAGCTCAAGTCGGGGGCCTTCCCGCGCGAGGTCTCCTTCTACCGCTACAGGGCGCGAACTCCGTCGGACCACTTCCCGGTCTTTGTCCGCGTGAAGCTGGCGACGCCGCTGTCGGAGTGACCCTCCGCTTGCGGTCCGCATGAAGCTCAGGCCGTGCAGCGACGAAAAGCCCCGATGCATCACAGGATGCATCGGGGCTTTGACTTGCGGCGGGGACGGCATGTCGGCCTGTGTCGGGCGAGCTCCGGGTTCCGGATACCTCCCCGCGGGACATCAGTAGGTGAACTCGACGGGCGACTTCTTGAAGCGCAGCAGGCGTGTGTCGTTGTAGCCGGCGGCGTTCTTCGTCATGTAGAGGTTGCCCATGCCGCCGGTGATGTACCATCCACCGCCGTCGGGTGCATGGACCGAGAAGAGCATGTTGTTGTAGTGGCCCGAGTGCTTGATGCCGTCGGCGTTCCACTGTGCTCCGGGGCCGTACCAGGTCACCCCCTCGAGGTCGGGGAAGTCGGGACTCGTCAACGCTACGGAGAGCAGGTCCTTGACCGCGACCGAGCCGACCGTGAGGTCGTTGCGCCGCTGCTGCGTGCGCCGTACGGTGGCGTGTCCCTCCCAGGGGTTGCGCAGCTGGTGCGAACCGGTCCACATCATCCAGATGTAGTCCGTGGCGTCGAACATCCGGTTGAACTCCTCGAGCGAGGGCAGCTCGTAGCCGTCGGGCGAGAGCGCATCGGCCGGCAGGCGGTTGATGTGGGCCGTGTTGGTGTTGGTGAATCCGTCCATGACCAGCACCCCCTCCTTGTCGACCACGCGCTGCCCGATGCCGCTGTCGCCCTGATAGGCCCAGCACCAGAGTTCGTAATACTCCTCGGGCGAGCAGGTGGCCAGGTAGTTGAAGAGGCTCTTGCCGGCCAGCGCCGCGGGGTCGGTCGAGGGGAGAATCTGGTCGGCGAACTCGCGTGAGCGTCCCCGCGAATTGTACTTGCACCACCATACGCCGTGGAACCACGTGACGGGCAGCCCCCAGTTGCGGCGCATGACGGTGTACTCCTCGCGCTGTGAGTGGTCCGCGGCGTTGCGAATCACCAGCCGCACGGACTGCTCGCGGCCGTCGGCCTTGGGGTCGTTGGGGCGCCAGCCCGCCACCACGCGGGTGAATGCCGGCTCTTCGGTGTCGGGAATGATGCGTACCCAGGGGTCCTCGTCACCGTCGAACTCGGCAATGAGCTCCTTGCCCGGAGCCAGCGCGAAGCGCCCCAGTTCGTTGTCCACGTAACGGCCGAAGTCGTACGAGTAGCCGGGGCTCGAGAAGGCGAACGGGCCCTCGATGGCGGTCGGGTTGGCCTCGAGGTGGAGCACGATACAATCCTCGGGGTAGTCGTTGCCGAGCCCCTTGCGGTGGAAGCGCAGCTCGACGCGGTCGGCCGGCATGCCGGGGGCATAGAGCGCCTTGCGGATACGGAAACGGTTCATCCCCTCGATGCCGCCGTCGTTGGCCAGAGGCTCGACCGTCAGCGGATAGCCCGCGAGCGGAAGCAGCTCCAGTTCGTCGTTGCAGTCGACGGCGAGCACCATCTCGCTCCGGTAGTAGGGGAAGGTCACCTCGGTGCGTTGCTCCGAAACGGTCACCTCGTCGGGAATCTCCGAACGCTCGAGGTCGACCGTCGGCAGAGCGTCCAGGTCGGGCTCCAGCTCCGTCGAGCCGCCGTCGCGCCACGGCTCGACGGTCAGCTCAACGTCGGCGTCGACGATGTCGCGGCGCAGCGTTACGGTGTAGACCGTATTGCGGCGGATTTCCGCCGGGAGGCTCTTCTCGAAGGTGCAGGGCTTGCCGTCGATGAGCGCCTCGACGCGGAGGGTCAGCTCGGGCGACGCCTGCTCGTGCAGCAGGGCGACGGCGGGCGTGCTGACGGTGAAGGGGCGGTCGGGACGAACCTCCACCTCGCCGGTCGGCGCCCCAGCGGGGGTTGCCACCTGCTCCCCCGGGAAGAGGTAGGCCTCCCGGGCGGCGGAGGTGAAGAGCAGCCGCTCGACGGCCGCCTCGCCCGCCACCAGAATCCGCAGGTCGAAGCGGGCATAGCCGCGTCGGAGCGATACGGGCAGCGTGGTCGTGCCGGAGGGAAGGCTGCCCAGCTCGATGGTACCGGTGAGGTGGCGGGGCTGCGCTCCGTCACCCGACAGGATGCTCTGCGCGAGCCATTCCTGCTCGGAGAGCCCCTCCTCGGGCGTGCCGATGGCCTCCGCCCCGGCGTTGGCCACCAGATAGAGGCGGCCCGAGAGCTGCCCGAGCTGCAGGGCAAAGCCGTCGCCTGCGGCCGTCAGCCCCTCGAAGCGTGCGCTCAGCCGTCCCTGCTCGAACAGGTAGGCGTCGAGCCGGTCGACCGACTCTTCGCCCTGTGCGGTCTGAGCTCCGTCGGCGAATGCCTCGAGCTGCGGGCGGAGCTTCCGAACGCCGGCGCCGGGTGCTGTCGTCCCGTCGTCGGGCGACGTGCAGGCGTGGAGCGTGCCGCCGACAAGCGCAAGTGTCGGGATGAGGCGTATGAAGGTGTTGCGTAGAATCATCGTTTTGGGGTGAATGGTCTGTTTCGGGATAAAGGCTCCCGACTGAAGCCGGGAGCCCTGAAGGGTGTTTGTCGGGTGGCCTTACCGGCGGGCGGGGGTGAGCTCCGTGTCGCCGCCCTCTTCCCACTCGTCGAAGGAGAGGCTGACCTCGACGTCGATGACATCCTTGCGCACGGTGAGCGTGTAGACGGTGTTGCGGCGGATGTCCCCGTCGATGGCCTTCGAGAGGCTCTTCTCCACGCCGTCGATTTCAGCCTCGATGGTCACCTCGAGACCCTCGTTGCTCTGCTCGTAGAGGTACATCACACCCTGGGTGTTTGCCGTCAGCGGCTCGTCGAAGCGCACGCTGCTCTCGGCGCGCTCCACACCCTCAGGCGAGAGGCTGCCGGCGTCGGAGGTGAAGAGGAGACCCTTTCCGGCGGTATTCTTCATCGTGATGCTCTTGATGCGGGCTACGCCGGCCGTCTTGACCTGCAGGTCGAAGCGAGCCACACCGCGCTTGAGCGTAACGGGAATCGTCGTCTGCGAAGAGGACATCTCGTCGAGCTTCACGCTGCCCGTGAAGAAGTGAACGGGGGCCTCGCGGTCGAGCGCCATGGTCTGCTTGAGCCACGACTGCTCGTCGAGCGACTGGCTCTGGAGCTCGTGGAGGTCAATCTGGTTGCCCGTGTTGGCCAGGACGTAGAGCGTGCCCGAGTGGCTGTCGAGCTGGAGCGCGTATCCCGAGCCCGATGCCTGAATGTTGTCGTAGATGTGCGTCATACGGCCCTCTTCGAAGATGCAGGCCTTGAAGTCGGTGATTTCGTTCTCGCCGGCAAGGCTCTGTCCGGCGCCTTCGTAGTCGGCCATGCGGAGCGAGAGCACGGTGCCCGCGGCGGGCATGCCCGGAGTCTGCTCCTTTTCGGCGCAGGCTACCAGGGCCAGGTTCGAGATGAGAAGTGCTGCGGTGGTTGCTTTTGCAATCGTGTTCATGGTCTTTGTTCCCCTTTTTTGAATTGATTAGTACTGCTTTGTATTCCAGGTTTCGGTTCGGATTTGTCCGGTTCCGTTCCGGTTTCTCTTGGTCGGGCGCTTCGGCTGCCGCTAATCGTAGATATACTCCACGGGGGTCTTGATGCAGCGGATGGAGCGCGTCTTGGTGGCGTTCTGACTCACATACTTGAGCCAGTTCTGGTTGGGGCGGTCGCTCTGGGCATAGCCCTCCATCGACCAGGTCTTTCCGCTGTTGCCCCAGGTGGCCATCAGCAGGTTCATGCGGGCGATGTTGCCCGGAGTGGTGTTCCACTGGTGCCCCAGTCCGCAGAGCACCCAGTGGTTGGTGCCGTCGGTGAACTCATAGAGGGTGACGGTGCCGTAGGTTGCCCCGAGAAACTCCGCCTCGCGCTCGATGATGCGCACCCAGACGCGGTCCTGCGTGCGGTTCCAGAAGGGGCGCTCGCCGATGCCGCCGAGGTTGAAGTTGTCGTTGGCGCTGAAGTAGCCGTAATCCGCATGGTCGGGAATCCGGTATCCGTCGGGCGCCATCGCGGTGGGGTCGAGCGTTCCGAAGTTGCCGGCCGTCTCCTGCATCCCTTCGTGGTAGAAGGCCTCGCCGTTGTGGCGCAGCGGGAGCCCGTCGGGGTTGCCGCCCTGGTACTGCTCGCCCATGAGTGCCAGCAGCTGCTCGTTGTCGCATGCGGCCAGGAAGTCGGCCAGCTCGGCCTCGGTGGCGGGGTCCTCCTGAATCGTGACCTGCTCCTCGAAACGCTTCACGTTGCCCCGCAGGTTGTACTTGCACCACCAGTTGCGGCCGATTTCGACCACCGGGAGGCCCCAGTTGCGGCGGCGGATGGTGTAGCGCTCCTCGGGGGAGCCGTCGTTGAGGTCGACGATGAGGCGCGCCTCCTGCACGCGGCCGTCGGCCTTCGGGTCGTTGGGCTTCCAGCCCCCCAGCAGGCGGTATTCATCCTGCGCGGGCTCGAGCTTCATCCAGAGCGCCTCGTCGGCATCGAACTCGAGCCGGGCCTCGGCCCCCTCGGGGAGCGAGAGGGTGGCCAGTTCGCCGTCGATGTAGCGGTCGAAGTCGCAGACTCCCTCGCTGTCGAAGGTGATTTGCCCCCTCATCCGAATCGGGTTCTCCTCGAAGATGAGGACGACGCGTCCCGAGCGGAGGTTGCCGCGCAGCAGGTCGAGGCAGAGGTATCCCTCGCCTTGGCCCGGCATGAAGAGCCGCTTCTCGACCGAGACGGCCGCCACGCGCTCCATGCCGCGGGTCAGCTCCTCGGGCGTTGCCGTGACGCCGTCTATATGCCCCTCGATGCGGAGCTCCGAGTCGGGCTCGGCCAGCAGCACCAGCCGGAAGCGGTTTTCGGCGTGCGAGATGCGGACCGTGTCGCGCAGTTCGTTGACCCGGACGCCGTCGGGCAGCTCCGAGGCCTCGAGGTCGATGAGCCCCCGCAGGTCGGGACGGCTCTCGACGCTGTCGCCCGTCAGCCAGCCGTCGGCTTCAATCTCCACGCGGAGTTCGCTCCCCTGGCCGCGCACCTGCAGCGTGTAGGTGGTGTTGCGGCGGATTTCGGCGGGCAGCGCCGCCTCCATCCGGTGCCAGCCTCCGCCGAAGCGGACCACCACCTCGGCCGTGAGTGCCGCCTCGCTCTGTCCGGCCAGGTAGAGCAGCGTCTCGCGTCCGTTGACAAGCGGCGTGTCGCCGTATTCGCGGCGGAACTCCGTCGTCGAGGCCGTCGGCGGCGTGGTCACATCGCTCCGGCCGTTGACGTAGCCCCGGTCGGCCGCGCCGCGGAGCACGATGCTGTGGACCTCCACGCCGGCATCGGTCGATGCGAGGTCGAGCCGGGCCACGCTCCGCGTCAGAGCGACGGTGAGCGTGCGCTCCGCAGCCGAAAGTTCGGCTGAGCCGGTCATCGTGAGGCCGTCGGCCGTCATCGCCGTGACGGGCGCCTCGGCGGCGAGGAACGCCTCGAGGGTGGTCACGTCGGGCTGCATCTCCTCGAAGACTTTTGCCGGCGGGTTGGCGACGAAGTAGATGCTCCCCGAGCGGGCCCGCAGGTGGAAGGTGCGGCTCGAGCCGGTGAATGTCGCCTCGCTTGCGGCGATTTCCCGAAGCCGCCCCTGCTCGAAGCGGAAGCCCACGACGGTACCCAACTGCATGTCGTCGGCCGTGACGCGGGCGGTGCCGAGCGGTGTGGAGGTCGATGCGGCAGCCTCGAAGCGGACCGTCACGCCGCCTGCGGCGCCGTCGGGCATCGCGAGCTCCTGCCCCGTGTGGCAGCCCGTCAGGAGTGGGAGCAGAAGGCCCCGGAGGGCATATTTCATAAGGGTCGTTTTCATCGTGCGTATCAGTATAGATTCGGGTTCTGCGAACTGTTGAGGTACGAGGGCGAGTCGATGGGCATCTGGTCGATGTGGCTGACGTAGAAGTGGTTCATCAACTCCTGGGCCCACGGGCCGTAGGTGAAGGAGCTGCTGTGGCTGTAACCCATCACGTGGCCCAGCTCGTGGAACATGATTTCGCAGGAGTAGGTGTTGAAGTAGTGCTGCAGCCACGCCTGCTGGTAGGCTCCGAAGACTGTGCCGCCGCCCAGTCCGACGATGCCGTTGCCCGGGTATACGAGACCGACACTCAGCGTCCGGGCCTGGCGCATCTGGCGCAGAACGGTCTCGGCCGTCACCTTGTCGTTGACGCCGCCGTTGCCGTAGAGGCGGTCCTCGTTGGCGCGGAGAATCTCCTCGTGCTCGGGCATGTCAATCATGTAGGTGAAGTTGAGGAAGAGGGCCACCACTTCGCGGCAGTGCACCGGGCGGATTCCCATCCAGTTGCCGTCGGGACCTCCGTCCGGACGGTCGGGGTCGCCGCCGTAGAGTCCGAAGCTGATATTCCAGCCGTGGATAATCCCCTGGAGCTTGGCCCAGTAGGGGTCGCTCGATACGATGCGGTACTCGATGGCGGCCAGCTGTTCGGGCGTCATCCGCTCGACGCGCATCAGCCGTCCTGACTCGGAGCGGAAGATGCAGGCGCGCTGCGTGAGCGGCATCTCGCCGTAGAAGTCGGCAAAGGCGGGGATGTGGTCGAAGTAGGCCAGGTCGAGGTACTCGCTGCCGGCTCCCGGAATGAGCGCCCGGACCGTCACGTCGCTCAGCGGGCGGGGCGAGTAGAAGCGGGCGTGAAAGCGCCCGTCATCCGATACCGAGAGCTGAAGCGGCGCCGCGGTGTTGAACTTGCGCTGGGCCGGGTCGGCGTAGACGCTCTTGGGCTCGTCGTCCTGGAGGATGAGCGAGTGGTCGCTCGTGCGGTAGTACTGCTCCGAGACGAACATCGTGCCCGAAGGGTCGTCGGGGTGGATTACCCCGGTGTGAATCGGGCCGATATGGTTCGCCTCGAGCCGCTCGAGTTCGAAGCCGAAGGTGCGGCGCACCTCGTATCCCAGATAGTTGCGCGTGAAGAGCTCGATGGTGCCCCGCAGCGGCTCCCCGTCGACCGTCGGGGGGAAGAGGTACGACTGCTGCTCGTCGAGCGTCAGTGCGATGTCCGCCCCGTCGCTCTCTCCCGAGAAGGCGCCGCCGCCCGAGAACCGCGTGCGGAAGCGGGGAGCCTCCACCTCGGCCTGTTTCTCAAGGACCGCGGCGGCGACGTAGGGGTTGTTGTAGGTGAACGAGAAGTCCGTGCGGCCGATGATGCGGCGCTGTACGGGCGTCTGCTCGACGACGGCCTCCTGCACCTGGCCCGCGTCGGTCGTCCGCGAGATGACGCTGAAGGGGCTCTGCGAGTAGAAGTATTCGGCCTGAAGCGGGCGGTCGAGCGTCTCGGGGAAGCTCAGCCAGAGGTCGTCCATGCGACGCATGCGGTGGAAGCGTACGCCGTCCCGGTCGCTGTTGCCGCGGATGCCCAGAATCAGCAGTTGGTACTCCCCCTCGCGGAGCCCTTCGATGCGCATCTGCGAAGTGGCGGCGTCGTAGATGCCCTTGAGCTCCTCGACGATGTTGCCGTCGCTGTCCGCCACGCCGAACTCCACGCGGTCGTAATCCGTTGCGCGGAGCGATGCCGCACGGCTCTCCGCCGCGGCATACTCCTCACACTGCAGCTCGAAGACCACGCCGCCGCTCTGCTGTGGACGCGGTGCCGGCTGCGGCTCTTCGCTCTGGCACGCGACCAGCATCACGAGGCCGGCCAGAAGGATGGTTATTCTTTTGCTCATTTGTCCTTTTGTTGCGCTGTTTGGTGCGTCGGGCAAAATTTCGGGTCGGGGCTCGTTTCGGCGTCGTACTTTTTCGTATCTTTGCCTCTGTTCCCGGACCCTCTTCCGAAGCGGGTTTCTCCGCTGCGGCGAGCCCTCCGATTCCATTTCGACCGCAAAACTACGACCACGATACGACGAAATCCGTAACAAATGTTACGAAGGGTGTCAAGTTGTTGTAAACCATATTGATATGAAACAAAAAATTTCCGATATGCCTCTTTTCCGCGGCAGCGACCCGGCCGTGGTCACGCGTATTCTCCACGAACTGCCCGGCCGTCTGGCCTCCTACGCCAAGGGCGACCTGATTGCCCTGCAGAACAGCGTCTGCCGCTCGGTCTTCCTCCTCTGCGAGGGGAGCGTCTACGCCCGGATGACCAACGATGAGGGCAAGGAGTTCACGCTCGATGCCCTGACGGCTCCCGACGTGCTGGCCTCGACCTTTGTCTTCGGCACCGAGAGCATCTTTCCCGTGACGATTATCGCCAATTCGGACTGCAAGTTGTGGGTGATGAGCCGCGAGTGTCTGCTCGAACTCATCGAGCAGGACAAGGTCGTGCTGCGCAACTTCCTGACCGTGCTGTCGGACCACAGCCTCTTCCTGAGCCGGAAAATCCACGAATTCGCCCTGCAGAGCCTCTCGTCGCGCGTGGTGGGCTACCTGCAGCGCAACCGCGTGATTCAGAATCTGCAGGAGGTGGCCTTCATCCTCGGCGTTGCGCGCCCCTCGCTCTCGCGCACGGTCGCCCAGATGGTGGCGCAGGGGACGCTCCGCAAGGCGGACGACGGGTATGTGCTGGCACGCGGTGTCGGCGCCGGGCACATGGCCGTAAAGTGACCCACCCCTTCAGCCGCGCCATCCCTCGGTTGAAACAAGGAAGCGCACCTCCCTGCGGGGAGATGCGCTTCCTTGTTTTTGTTCGGTCCGGGTTATTGGGCTGCCGTGCGAATCCGGTAGCTGGTTACCGGGGTGGTGCGGGTTCCCGTATCGCTGTCGTATCCGAAGATGAAGTAGGTGTACTCCGTGTCGGCCTGAAGACCCGAGAAGGGTTCGTCCAGAATGCCGTAGTGGATGTAGAGCGAGATGTACCACGCCTCGTCAATCATCTTCCGGGTGATTTCCTCCTCCGTGAGTCCTTCGTAGTCGGACGACAGTTTCAGGTCGGAGAAGTACCGCATCTGCTTGTCGGCCGGGATGACGTGGATGTCGGCCGAATCGGAGGTGAGGTTCGAGTGCGAAATCTTGAAGAGCTGGCTCGGGTCCTCCCACTCGGGCGAGGTGAAGGTGAGCGTAAAGGGCTTGGTGGTCGGCATGTCGTGCTCGTAGCCGAAGGCTATGGCCGTATATTCGGTCCCGGGCGAGAGCTCCGCGTCGAAGTCCAGCGTTCCGCAGTCGACAAAGGCCAATGCGTAGCCCGGCAGCGAGAGGGCCTTCTCAATCATCGCGTCGTCGTCGAGTCCGGCGAATTCGGCCGAGGGTGCCACGTAGGAGAAGTAGTAGGCCTCGTCGTTGGTCGGGGTGAAGGTTACGGTGGCGGTGTCGGAGGTGAGGTTCGAGACCTTGATGTCGATTCCGAGTTCGGGAACGTCGAGGTGGCCCGAGCGGAACTCGTTTCGGAAGAGCCCCGTGGTAACCTGCATCGAACCGTATTCGAATCCGAAGGCGAAGGCAACGTAGTCCATGTCGGGGTAGAGGTCCTGACGGTAGGCCTCGTCTCCCGAGGTGAGGTAGAAGCTCAGCAGTCCGCTCGCCTTGGCGTTGGCTACGGCCCGGGCGATGAACTCCTCGTCCGTGAGCCCCTCGAATTGGTGAGCCGGCTCGACCGAATAGAAATAGGTGGCGTTCTTGTCCGAAGGGATGAATGCAACCTGTGCCGTCTCGGGGGTGATGTCCTCGACGGTGATTTCCACGGTGAGCTCCGAGAACTCGCGGGCGCTCTTGAAGACCTTGCGCGAGAGCGAGGTGAAGGCCTGTTGCGACTCGGCGTCGTATCCGAAGGCGAAGAGCAGGTATTCGGTATCGGGCGTCAGCATGTCGAAGGTGCGGGTGGCGTCGCCCTTCAGCAGCAATGTGCCGTCGATGCCCTCCTTGACCAGCTCCTCGACCAGCTTTTTGAGGCACTCCTCGTCGCCCAGCTCGAGGTATGCGGCAGCCGGACGCAGCAGTGCGGCATATTCGATGTCGCCGTCCTGCGGTGCGAACGACGCCTCGACCGAGGTGGATTCAATCGTTCCGAGCGTGATGGCTATCTGGGGCGTCTCGTTGCTCAGCGTGCGGAAGGATTTGCGCACCAGGTTCGAGGTCACCGTGCCGTCGTTGCGCATGCCGTACCCGTAGACGCAGTAGGCCGAGTTGGGGGAGAGTGCCCCCGAGGTGGTGACGGTCGTCCCCTTGTCGAGCCGCAGGTCGAGGTATTCGCTCAGCGTGAATCCGAGCGTGCGGGCCTCCTCCTCGAAGAAGGCGCGGTCGGCGGCGCGGATTTCCTCGTCGGAGCGGCCGTCGACCTGGTCGGCCGGGCTGATTCTCAGGTAGTAGGTCTCCTCGGTCTGCGTCGACGAACTTTCGACCTGCACGCCGATGTCGCTGATGTGCAGAATCTTGATGCTGAGCACATCCTCCAGCCTCCGTTCGCCGGTCGTGAGTGTGATTTCGCTCCATTCCGACGGCAGCAGGCTCTTGTTTTCGGCCGCTGGGCAGGCTCTGACGCGGAGCGTATAGGATGTCGAGGGGGTAAGGTCCGAGGCGAAGAAACTGTGGTTGGTCGTCTCACCGCTGGTGCCGTTGAACTCCCACTCGTAGTGCGCGGCCCGTTCGACCGCCTCCCAGCGCACTTCGAGCGAGGTGTCGGTCGTCTCCCCGGCCGTGAGCACCGGGGCCTTGAGTGCCGTGGGGTCGGGTTCGTCGCTCTTTTCGCACGACGTGGCAGCAAGCATCAGCATTGGCAGCGACAACAGGAATACACTCCGGTACGTCAGGGTACGGAGAATTTCTTTGAAAAAGGTTTTCATAGGTTGTTTTTAAGGGTTTATGGGTGAAATCAAATATAGACAAAAAAATTGCTTCGATGCATCACCGGACCTTTCAGCCTATTTTCCCCTCTTTATCGGCATAAAAAATCCCTGCCAGAGACTCTCTGACAGGGACTGCATTTGGCGGGAAGAGTATGGGCTACTTCTTCTGGGCCATGTAGTTCTTCACATAGTGGTGGTGCGAACCGAAGCGCTCGAATGCGGCGCGGTCGAGCTCCTCCTGGGCCGAGGGGTGTGCCACCGAGATAATCAGACGGGCACGCTCCTGGAGCGTCTTGCCGTAGAGGTCCACGGCACCGTTCTCGGTGACGAACCAGTGGATGTGGTTGCGCGTGGTAACCACACCGGCACCCGGTGTCAGCACGGGGGCAATCTTCGAAACACCCTTGTTCGTAATCGAAGGCATGGCGATGATGGCCTTGCCGCCCTTCGAGAGCGAGGCTCCGTAGACGAAGTCAATCTGACCGCCGACGCCCGAATAGAACTTCGTGCCCAGCGAGTCGGCGCATACCTGACCCGTAAGGTCAACCTGCAGCGCCGAGTTGATGGCCGTCACGCGGTCGTTCTTGGCGATGATGTAGGGGTCGTTCGTGTAGCCGACGTCCATCATCAGCACGCCCGGGTTGTCGTCGATGAAGTCGTAGACGCGCTGCGAACCCATCAGGAAGGTCGATACCATCTTGCCCTTGTCGATGTTCTTAGCCTCGCCGTTGATGACACCCTTCTCAACCAGCGGCAGTACGCCGTCGGCGAACATCTCGGTGTGGATACCGAGGTTCTTGTGGTTGCCCAGCTGTGCCAGCACGGCGTTGGGAATGGCGCCGATACCCATCTGCAGCGTAGCGCCGTCCTCGATGAGCGCAGCGCAGTGCTTGCCGATGGCCGTCTCAATCTCGTTGGGCTCGGTGAAGTGTGCCTCCATGAGCGGCGTGTCGTCTTGAACGAAGAGGTCGATTTTCGAGACGTGAATCATCGCGTCACCGAAGGCGCGGGGAACGTGCTTGTTCACGACGGCAATGACGTGCTCGGCCGTCTCGACGGCAGCCAGCGTGGCGTCGACCGACGTGCCCAGCGATACGTAGCCGTGCTTGTCGGGGGCCGAGACCTGAATCATGGCCACGTTGCAGGGAACCACTCCCGAACGGTAGAGACGCTGCGTCTCGCTCAGGAAGATGGGAATGTAGTCGGCATAGCCGCTCTGGGTCACCTTGCGGACGTTGCCGCCTACGAAGAACGAATCGAGCTGGAAGACCCCCTCGAACTTCGGGTCGGCATAGGGTGCCGGGCCCTCGGTGTGCAGGTGGTGGATGTGTACATCCTTCAGCTCGCCCGCCTCGCCGCGTGCGCACATGGCGTTGATGAGGCACTGGGGTGCCGATGCTACGGAGCTCAGGTGGACGTGGTCGCCCGACTTGATGACCTTGACGGCCTCCTCCGGTGTCGTGAATTTGATTTGGGTGTTCATTGTGTGTGTAAATTTTTGGTATTAGGCCTTTAGTTTTGGTTGTTGTCGTTTCCGGGGTGCGGTTCCCGCCGGCGCTGCGCTGCTCCGATGCCCGCTGCTGGTGCATGCCAGGTCGGGTGGGGAAGTGCTCTGCGCCGGGTCGGTGCCGCTGTTCTCTCTACGCGGGTTACTTGGTCCGTTTTACCTCGACCTGCTCGTATCCCTCGATGATGTCGCCAATCTTGACGTCGTTGAACGATTCGATGTTCAGACCGCAGTCCTGACCCGAGGTGACCTCCTTGACGTCGTCCTTGAAGCGCTTAAGCGAACCCAGCTTGCCGGTGTAGATGACGATACCGTCGCGGATGACACGAATCGGGGTGTTGCGCGTGAGCTTGCCTTCGCGGACGATGCAGCCCGCAACGGTGCCCACCTTCGAAATCTTGAAAATCTCCATCACCTCGACCGAAGCCACAATCTCCTCCTTCATCACCGGCTCGAGCATGCCCTCGATGGCATCCTTGATGTCGTTGATGGCGTCGTAGATAATCGAGTAGAGGCGGATTTCAATCTCCTCGCTCTCGGCCAGCTTGCGGGCGGCGGCCGACGGACGCACCTGGAAGCCGACGATGATGGCGTTCGAGGCGGCGGCCAGCAGCACGTCGGACTCCGAAATCTGACCTACGGCGGCGTGGATGACGTTCACCTGGACGCTCTCCTTCGAGAGCTTGATGAGCGAACCCGACATCGCCTCGACCGAACCGTCCACGTCGCCCTTGACGATGATGTTCAGCTCCTTGAAGGAGCCGATGGCGATGCGGCGGCCGATTTCGTCGAGCGTCACGTGCTTCTGGGTCATGATGCCCTGGATACGCTGGAGTTGCTCGCGTTTGTTGGCGATTTCACGGGCCGAGCGGTCGTCCTCCATGACGTTGAACGTGTCGCCTGCCTGGGGAGCACCGTTCAGACCGAGCACCTGTACCGGCGTCGAAGGGCCAGCTTCGGTCACTTTTTGGCCGTTTTCGTTGAACATCGCTTTCACACGGCCCGTGTGTATGCCCGAAAGCATTACGTCGCCTATGTGCAGCGTACCGTTTTGTACGAGCACCGTAGCCACGTAACCGCGGCCCTTGTCGAGTGTCGATTCGATGACGGCTCCCGAAGCGCGGCGGTTCGGATTGGCCTTCAGGTCGAGCATTTCGGCTTCGAGCAGCACTTTTTCGAGCAGTTTGTCGAGATTCAGGCCCTTTTTGGCCGAAACTTCCTGATCCTGGTATTTGCCGCCCCACGACTCCACGAGGTAGTTCATCTGCGAAAGCTGCTCCTTGATGTGGTCGGGGTTGGCTGCGGGTTTGTCGATCTTGTTGATGGCGAAAACCATCGGGACGCCTGCTGCCTGGGCGTGGTTGATCGCCTCGACGGTCTGGGGCATCACGTTGTCGTCCGCCGCGACGATGATGATCGCTACGTCGGTGATCTTGGCACCACGGGCGCGCATGGCGGTGA